>VOFD01000590.1_pt1 | contig 250690 bp, 235 predicted proteins | sample 5384101 | NCBI WGS metagenome assembly VOFD01 (sample SAMN12384723, study PRJNA508395) | human gut metagenome | isolation source: healthy gut C | host: Homo sapiens
TCTCCGCTGCCCGATTCTATGGTAGGCTGTTCGCCGTCTTCGGTTTCAACTCCATACGTCTTGTTGAAAGAGTCGTTGCGGCTGTCCAGTATTTGCAGGTTCAACTGCTGGTGGGCATTGATGTCATATCCGATGTTCAAACCGGTCATGAAGTTACTCATGTTCTCAATCATATCGCTGTATTCATATATCTCGATAGGATTCAGGTCGAACTCGATACCGCCGTATGCGGTGCATTGCTTACCGGCAAAAATAGAAAATCCTTTTCCCAGTTTCACACCTATCCCTGCAATGTCAATGGAAGTAGGAAGGTTGTCTATGTTGCCGCTACTGTCGTTCGAGCGGTTCAGCCGTTGCCTGTATCGGTACGAAAGCCAGTTGTTGATATTTCCTTTGGCTTCAATGCGGAGTTGTCTCATTTTGAAAGCTCCCTCTTCGAAGCCGTCGCGGAAGTTTGCATCGAAGCTGCCCTGCATATTGAGGAATAAGTTGAACTTATCTTGCTTTTTCTTTACATTGGTGAGTTCTTCAAACAGGGTCTTGTTTTCAAGGAACTTCTCGTTCTTCTCCGTGCTTTGGGCGTACATGATTTGTGTACAGCCCGCAGCCAGAAGTATAAATGTGAGTTTCTTTATCATTTCTATCTGTTTTTAATATTCGTTGAAATATTCCTGAATCTGTTTCCAGTCGGTGGTTTTGGTCAGTGCAAGCATCAACAGGACACGTGCTTTCTGGGGATTCAGTTCCTGTGATGCGACAAACTGATACTGTGCGTCGTCTACTTCTGCATCGAGCGAAGTGGGACCCGTCGGCACTCTTGACGAACGGACTACGAGAATACCTTTTTGCGGGCTTCCGTTAATACGGGGAATATATTCTTGTGAATGTTTCCATTGCCTACTCCTGCATGGATGATACCCTTATAGCCATTGCTCAGCATCGGGGTCACCATGTCAGCCTCGATGTTTGAATAGCTGTAGACAATTCCCACTTTGGGGAGTGAGTTCAGATTGGTAACATCAAATACCGAGCGGGTGGTGTGTTTCTTTACAGACGACATATTATATGTGACCTTGCCGTTCAGTACATAACCGAGTGCACCCGCGTTGGGAGCTTGGAAGCGTCTGCACGTCAACAGTGTTCATCTTCAATACGCTTGCAGCACCAAGCACGCTTCCGTTCATTGCCACTAAAACACCTTTCCCTTTGGACTCTTTTGCTCCGGCCACAACGACGGCATTGTATAAGTTAAGAGGTCCGTCGGCGCTGATAGCGGTAGAGGGGCGCATTGCTCCGACCAGAACTACCGGTTTGTCGCTCTTGACTGTCAGGTTGAGGAAATAGGCCGTTTCTTCCATCGTATCGGTTCCGTGGGTAATTACGATGCCGTCGATGTCAGAGCGTTTCAGAAGCTGGTTAATTTTCTTTGCAAGAGTCAGCCATACATCATCGTTCATGTCTTGTGAACCTATCTTGACAATTTGTTCGCCGGTTACGTTAGCTATGTTTTTAAGTTCGGGTACGGCATCGAGCAGCGTACCGATGGCTACTTGTCCGGCAGTATAGTTGGTGGCGGTTGCAGATGTTCCGGTTCCGGCAATGGTTCCGCCGGTGGCAAGGATATGGATGTTAGGCTTCTGCTGAGCGAAAGCCATTGTGACGGAAAGCAGTAGCATAACGGCTACCATGCTGAGTTTTTCTAATCTTTTCATAACTTAATTTGTTTGAATTAAAAAATAGGTTAAAGGTAAATATGCTTAGAAAAATTGTATGAATAATAATCCCAAGGCTATGGCAACTGCCGTAGAGACGATACCCGGCATCATAAAAGAGTGGTTGAGTATATATTTACCGATTCGGGTGGTTCCTGTACGGTCAAAGTTGATGGCTGCAACTACGGTAGGGTAGTTCGGGATGAAGAAATACCCGTTTACGGCAGGAAACATGGCTATCAGCATATATGGCGATATGCCCAAAGCAATGCCCAGCGGTACTAAAGCACGTACTGTGGCTGCCTGACTGTACAGCAGGATAGACATGACGAACAAAGCGATGCCGAACAGCCAGGGCATCTGGCGTACGATACCTTCGATAGAGGCGGTGAGTTGCGCCATATTTCCATTCAGGAATGTATCGCCCATCCAGGCAATGCCGAAGATAGCGATTACAGCCTGCATTCCAGCCGGGAAGACAGAGCCTTGTGTTGCTTTTATTCCGTCTGTCTTAGTTACCAGCAAAATGAGGGCGGCAGCCGAAAGCATGATGATTTCGATAATGGCGGACATCCCTAAGGAAACTGTTTTTCCGTCAATCAGGAAAGAAGGACGCATCCCTTCGAATGAGCCGAAAAGAACGATGAATGCCGTGGCAAGGATAAATATGAGTACCGAAATCATAGCATGGCGTTTGTTTGTTACATCGTCGATTTTCACTTTCTTGCCGTCGAAGTAGCCTTCTGCCATACGTTTTTGATATTCCGGGTCGTCAATCAGTTCTTTTCCCACGCGCATGGAGCACAATGCGCCTACCAGTACGCCGAGGATTGTTGCCGGAATCGTTATTTTGAGTATGTCGAATAAAGTGATGTCAAATCCGGCAAGCAGGCCGAGCAGTGCAACTGTAGCCGCCGAAATGGGACTTGCCGTGATGGCCTGCTGTGAAGCGATGACAGCGATACCCAGCGGACGCTCAGGTCTGATTTTGGTTTCGGTTGCAACTTCGGCAATGACGGGAAGAACCGAGTATGCCACGTGTCCTGTACCGGCTACGAAAGTAAACAGGTAGGTGACGATGGGGCTGAGGATAGTAACCTGAGACGGGTTCTTGCGCAGCAGTTTTTCCGCTAACTTTACCATGTAATCAAGTCCGCCGGCCGCCTGCATGCAGGAAGCTGCGGAAATAACGGCGGCTATCATCAACATTACGTCTATCGGTGGTGCAGTGGGTTGTAAGCCAAATACAAAAGTCAGTATGCCCAAACCTACGCCGCCCATTACTCCGAGACCTATGCCGCCTAAGCGTGCACCTATAATAATAGCGGTCAGTACAAATAATAATTGTAAAACCATATACTTATTATTTAAAAAATTAGATAAGGTTGTTATGTTCTCTACTATTGGCTAATTTCTAAAATAATCCATTATATAACAATAACAGAGGGTGAATTTGTTGTGTTTATTATTTTATATTTTCTAAATTAAGCATATATTAACTATTTAATGATTGGGAGTGATAATCCTGTGTATTCTTACATTTTGTCATATTATATATAGCAATATGTGTATAAAAATGCTTGTATTAAATGTTGTTAACCTAATAATAAGTATTATTGTTTACAAAACAATTTATGTTATCTTTGGTTATTCTTTGATGACCGCTTATTGAAATAGTTAATAAACATATATTATGAAAGAAGAACTATCTACAAAAACTCGCACAGAAAGCGATTTAATCGGCAGCCGTGAAATACCGGAAAGCGCCATGTATGGAGTACAGACTCTCAGAGGTATCGAGAATTTCCGTATCAGTAAATTTCATCTGAACGAATATCCTTTGTTTATCAACGCTCTTGCCATTACCAAAATGGGAGCAGCCATTGCCAATTCCGAACTTGGTCTGCTTACCGGGCAGCAAACGGATGCTATCCTTAAAGCCTGTAAGGAGATACTCGAAGGCAAGCACCACGAGCAGTTCCCGGTAGACATGATTCAGGGGGGAGCAGGCACCACTACCAATATGAATGCCAATGAGGTAATAGCTAATCGCGCGCTTGAAATCATGGGACATAAACGCGGCGAATACCAATACTGCTCACCGAACGATCATGTCAATCGTTCGCAGTCCACCAATGACGCTTATCCTACTGCCATACATATAGGAATGTATTATACCCACCTCAAACTTATGAAACATTTTGAGGAGTTGATCAATGCGTTTCAACGCAAAGCCGAAGCGTTTAAACACATCATTAAAATGGGACGTACGCAGTTGGAAGCTGTGCCCATGACTCTCGGACAGACATTCAACGGATTTGCCAGCATTTTGCGCAATGAGATAAAGAACCTGAACTTTGCGGCGGAGGAATTCCTTACGGTCAATATGGGAGCTACCGCCATCGGCACGGGTATTGCGGCAGAACCGGAATATGCGGAGAAATGCGTGAAGGCTTTGTCGAAGCTTACCGGATGGGACGTGAAACTGTCTGGTGACTTGGTGGGAGCTACTTCGGATACTTCTTGCCTTGTAGGCTACTCCTCGGCTATGAGAAGAGTTGCGGTGAAGATGAACAAGATATGCAATGACCTTCGTCTGCTTGCATCCGGTCCGCGTTGCGGATTGGGAGAAATCAATCTGCCTGCCATGCAGCCGGGGTCTTCCATTATGCCGGGTAAGGTCAACCCGGTTATCCCTGAGGTAATGAATCAGATATCCTATAAGGTAATCGGCAACGACCTTTGTGTGGCTATGAGTGGCGAAGCAGCTCAAATGGAGCTGAATGCAATGGAACCCGTAATGGCGCAATGTTGTTTTGAGTCTGCCGATTTGCTGATGAACGGATTCGATACCCTGCGCATACTCTGTATCGACGGTATTACCGCTAATGAGGAAGTATGCCGCAGATATGTACACGATAGCATCGGTGTGGTTACGGCTCTTAATCCGGTTATCGGTTATAAAAATTCTACCAAGATAGCCAAAGAAGCTCTTGCAACGGGAAAAGGTGTCTATGAACTGGTTCTGGAACACAACATTCTTTCCAAAGAAGATTTGGATACTATCCTGAAGCCCGAAAACATGATTAAGCCCGTGAAGTTGGACATAAAACCCAATATCTAAGGAACGGGTTTTCGGAGCGGTAAGGCTTTGAATATAAGTTGCGCGGATTTACACAAGACGGTTTATGAATGACTGAACGGTCATTAGATGCTGTCTGTGTAAATCCGCGCATTTCGTGTGGGGTATGAGTTAAATATTTGCAAAGAGTTCATACTCTATTTGTTTTGTTATGCCTAATTAGTTTCTTTTGCGACAGGAAATCTATTTATGAATACTTAAAAACAAAGAAAAATGAAGCGACTCAGATCATTGGTACTTGGCCTATTCGCATTGTGCAGCATGGTAGGTATGGCGCAGGAAGCAGAGGCAGACGATACCGGTTATATTGTGAAAGTGGGGCAGGTGGCTCCCGATTTTACCGTTACGCTGACAGACGGCAGGACCGTTACGCTTTCCGATTTCCGTGGCAAGGTGGTTATGTTGCAGTTTACGGCAAGCTGGTGTGGTGTATGCCGTAAGGAGATGCCTTTTATCGAAAAGGATATATGGCAGAAGCATAAGTCCGATCCGGATTTCATGTTAATGGGCATCGACCGTGACGAGCCGTTGAATAAAGTCATAGCTTTTGGCAAGTCCACGGGCGTTACCTATCCGTTGGGATTGGACCCGGGGGCTGATATTTTCGCCAAATATGCGTTGCGCCAAGCTGGTATTACCCGTAATGTATTGATTGATAGGGAAGGACGCATCGTGATGCTCACCCGCCTTTATAATCCGGAAGAGTTCTCGGCTTTGGTTAAGAAGATTGATGAACTTCTGAAATAACCTGTTCCCGTTTAGAACGAAAAGCTTGTTCCGGCATTTAGCGACATCATGATGTCGCTCCCCTGCACATTATCCTGTATTAGCAGTTCCTTGCCATAAATGCGGATTTTGGGTTCGAGGAATACCTTGAAGCGGCGACCCACCCGGTAAGATGTTTGCAGTCCCGCTTCTCCGCCGATAAAGAAGCGGTTCTCATGTTTCATCCGCATAGAAGCCACTATTCCGGCAGATAGCTGTACGTCGTATTTGCGTTCGGGGTCATATCCCGTCATCAGATTGGTAAGGTTCAGCATATAGTCAAGGCTTCCGCTTGCCATATCATATTCCAAGGTTTTCCCTTTCCGGTCTGTGGACAGAGGTCCGTAATCCGCTGCTAAACGGAGTGATGACAATGGGGTGAAAATGCGTCCTGCACTTATCGTGGCCATGTAGTCGAAGTAGCGTTTCGGTTCATACCGCTTCATTTGTATGGGAACGGAGAAACCGATTGCGCCGCTTACAAAGAAAGAAGGCTTAAACAAATCACGGTTTAAAGAGCGTGCCATACGGTTTTCTTCATCGGTACGTTGTATCTCTATACCTATATTGATACTGTACAGATTGTCTGTGAACTTTTTGGCTACGTATCTGCCTTCTTCCTTTTCATTGGTCTTTAATGAATAGGATGCCAGACTGGTGCGTGGCTCTGCAAATAAAGAAACATCGCCCCAAAGCCGGTATTTAAATTGCAAGCCGCCTGTAAATCCCGTATATCCGCCTTTTGCGGGCCGATAACCATTTTCTTTTTGAATATATCCCAGTTCACCGCCCGCCAATACATTGACGGAGAATTTGGGATTGAGTTGCCTGCCGTTAAAAAAATAAGTGGCATCCAGCATACCTTCCAGGCGTCCCCCGGCGTATGCGGACATCTCATAAAACTCTTCACCGGCCGAACTCGCCGAAGAGGCGATTACTTTCTTATGCCAGGTATCGGCCGATTTGAATGCCGACAGCCGTAAGCCGAATGCCGGTATCAGCCATTTGCCGGCAGACAGGCTGATGTGCGGGCCGATGGAGTTTGTCAGTCCCATTTCACTTGTCAGGCGGGAAGCTTGAAACTGCCCGCCGGCAGCGATGCTGAGAAAGGTATTGTCCAAAAAATGATTGCCTTCCAGTATGCGCATTTTGCCGAAGGGCTTCCATGCTTTCAGGCGGTAGTTCATTCCTACGGTCGCACCGTAGGTCATGTCATATTTATGCCAGTTCTTTTGAAAGGAATGGTCTATGCCGTCACTCATAATGGTGAAACGGGGTTCCAGATAAAAGTCCACATGTGCGGTAGGGTGCAGTTTCAGTTGGAAACCTAAATGCAGGTCGGCCACATGTTCCACTCTGCCTGCCAGTGAAGATAATTGATAGCCGACTCCCGCTACGGTCAGGAACTCGAAGATACGTCCGGGATTGTAGCCGTTGACGTAGGATGATACATTCAGCAGATAATCCGCCTGCAGTCCGAAACGCAATAGGGTTTCGTTGTCTATTTTGCGCGAGAAGTTACCCGCCAGCAATGAGGCACGCAGGGCATGGGCGGGGGCGAACTGCCAATTGGCGGCGATACCGCCCACGGGACCGGTGTTGAAATCCGTGTTTCCGCGCGGAATCATTTTGTCCATGCCGCCAAACAAGGAGATATATACATTGTTTTTCCATAGTGTGTCGAAAGGCACTGCATCCGGATGCTGGTAACGCCTTTGGAACATCTGCCGGGTAGCATCGAATCCTATGCCGACGGTATCTTTAGGATGCGTTGCCGGAGAAGGATTATTGCCCGCTTGCTGTTGGGCAAAGGCAAAAGGTATCAGTGTGTGCAGTACAATCAATATAATCAGTGGTTTCTTCATGATGTTCAACTCTCCATATCCGTTTAATAAAGTTTCCAGTCGCCCTGGTCGTAATATTCCATAAATTCCTTACTGATTTCACCGTCGTTAACGGCTATTTTGTAGTATTTCTCATCCAGTTTGACAATTTCTTCCAACTTCTTGCAGGCTTCGTCAAAGTCGAGGGCGTTATCGTAGCTCCATTCATACAGTTTCTTTTCCCGGATGTAAATCACCAGTTTCATGTATTTAGTCATGGCCGTTTCAGGCAGTTCTTCCAATGCTTTCTGTGCTTCTTTGTTGTAATTGTCCGTTTCCATAGCCATGCACATTACAATATTATTGAGCGGTGACGACTCCTTTACCAATTTGAATACTTTTTTACGTTCCTCGCCCTCCTTTACGGTGGCTGCACCCCGGTAGTCGTAGTATCCGCCCAGACAGTTGGCAAATGCCTTTATCATCTGGAAGCGTTCGGTATCCGGAAGTTTGTCGGCAAGGATGCTGGCCTCTTCAAAGTTATAGGCGCGTATGTACATTGCGAGCTGGTTGGCGACGATTGTTTCGGGGTTTACCTCAGTCTTGGTTATGCTGATACCGTCATTGAAAGAGTCCACCATGTTCACTTTCCGCTTAAGGTCAATCAGGGGTTTCAGTATCTCTACGTCGAAAGTATCCCTGCGTAGCAGCGCTATTGCAAGGTTGTTTGCTGCCAGAATCCACGGCTTTTCTTTCCCTTTCGTGTCGTAGGCCATTGTTTCCCTGTAAGCGCGCCGATAAAGTTTCTCCGCTTCTTCCGGGGCTTTTATCATCCGGAACAAATGCCAGTACTCGTATCGGGTAAACGATTTTTTGCCATCGGCGTATTGAGGGTCGTGCAAGTATTTGTCCAATATTTCATCCGGATTCAGTTCACGGAATATTTCATGTTTGTATTCGTACTGTACGGTGCGTAGTTTGGGCAGCCGTTCTTTGATGATGGTGGAGTAGTAGGGCAGACGCGATACGGCGGCAAACTGCGCATCCGGATTCTTATATTTTCCGATGATTTCCCTTATCTCCCGCGCTTCCGCAGTGAGGCTGTCCCGTTCCAGTAAATCGGCCACTTCATTCCAAGTGGCAACACGGGTTTCCGTAGGATGTTTGTATACCCGGCTCCATTTGGCGGCAGGTATTACCGAAGTGATTTTCCGTAGGGCGAAAGCCGTTCGTTGCTTGGCAAGCGCAAGGTTGCTGGCATAGCGTCCTTCGGGAGACGATACGCCGGTTATCTTAAATTCTTTCAGTGTGGTGCCCTCACCGTTTACGATGTTCATCAGGTCTTCCTGCAACTTGTTCATCTGCACTGTGTTGGCAGAGTCGGCAGGATCCAGCTCAGCCTTGCCCACAAGGAATGTCAGCGAAATATTGCCTGCCGTATTCCGGCGTTCGCGCCGGGGCGTTTCCTTGTATTTATCGGGGTCTAATTCAAAATCGGGGAACGAGAACTCCAGAAACTGCAACGGGCGTTTTATTTTGCAGGTAGTCATTTTCCATTCCGCTTCGTATGTAGGGTGGGTATAGTCTGCTATAATAACTTTGGACAATACACTGTAAATGTGTCTGGGGTCGGGTACGGGTACCGAGTCGTTGATGTCCAGGTTGAAGCGTGTGGCATCCAGTTGGCGGCGGGTATTGATATAGGGAGCCAGTTTGTCGTTCCTGATGTCGTAGGCCATGCGGCGGTCTTGCGTCAGTCCGTATTCGGGGCCGTCCATGACTGTCGGGTCCATGTAGCTCACTATCTCTTCGGTGGTACAGTCCATGATATAAGGTTGCATGATGAGCCGGCGGTTGGGCGCGCCGTAATTGCTGGGAATGGCTACCGAGTTGTTTACAATCAGTTTGTTGCCCACTATTTTCCCGGCTACGGGCCGGGGTTGCGGGTTTGGGTTTTCTGCCACAACTTCCACCTCCTCAAGAGCGATGCCGCCGTCGATGTTGGCGTTTATCTCCTGTTTGTAATTCACCTCGCGCAGTTCGTTTTTCATTTGCACGTTAAAGATTAGCGCGCCGTTTTCCGCTACACGTATTTCATAGTATCCGTCGGCGCCCGCCACGGCATCGGCGTCGAAGAGTAATGTTCCGCCACCGCCGGTTTCAAGTGCTTTCAGGGCATCGCGTGCCGAGGCCACGGTATTGAAAGCAAAAATACGCACGGTCTCTCCCATGGGGAAGGGGCGCGGCTTTTTTTCACCTTCGGGCAGGTTCAGCACTTTGCCGGACACGATAGTGATTTGTTGCGCCATGCTTGATGCGGAAGATAAAATCATAGCAATGCAAACGGCTGATGTTATGATGAAATTTTTCATGGCGGTTATTCTTTATTTGAAGATATAGGATATGGAGACACCTATTTTGATAGGCAGCAGTTTGTAACCGTTGGCGTTGGCTTGTGCCGTTCCGTCGGTGTAGTCCTCTATGTTATCGTTTTTGTAGTATTGTTTTTGCTTGAAGTACACGGCGCCGAATCCGCCGTAAAACTCTACGTTGAGGCGTCGGTTCAGGTTCAGCGCATAGCCGAAGGTAATCCCGGCGCCGGCAGCATCGCCCTGATAGATGCGGTCTCCCCATGTGATGTCGTAGGACACGCCGAGAGCGGCTATTCCCACAAATTCCCGTGTCATGGGGCGTCCGTTAAACCAATAGCGGTATTCGGGCAGAAGACCTATCATTTTGGCTTTGTTGCCGTAGATGTTGACTGCGCCGAAAGCCGAGATGTCGATACTGCTCCGTTCGCCCACAACGAATTCGCAGCCGATGTTGGGAGCCATGGCGGCAAGCATCAGGCCGTTGGTCTTTACTGCCAGTTGCTGGGCGTGCAGGGTAGGGAAACTGCAAAGTAGCAGCAGAAAGAAGATGCTGCTTAAAGAGAGTGTATGGTGATTGGTTTTCGGCATATCGGTTTTTAGCGTTTTGTTGGTTGGGATTTGTAAGTTCCGTTCTATTGAAATGTATGTTCCGTACCCTTGTTCCAGTCGTTTACGGAAGCTTTTGCAGCCATGTTTTGCGTATATAGGATGTTGAGGGTGGTTATGCTGCCGGCTTCCAGTACGATTAGCGGGGGAGTGTTTGCACCGGCATCGGCTTCGTCGAACACTACGATGTCTTTTTCGCTTCCGTCCGGCTCTTTTATGCTGAATGTCAAGCGGCGGAGCGCACTGATAGTCTCATGCCCGTATGGCAGCAGCAGATAATCCTTTTGAATGCCGGGTGTTCCGGGGATAAGGTTGAGCGGGGATGCTTCGTTCCGGTAATCGGAGCTGACGGATGTACCGGTGTCCGGATTGTCGGATGTGATGTCGCCTGTTTGCAGGTCCATTGTCCCTGTTTGTCCCTCACGGGTGGTAAAACCAATGCTTTGCAACACCGGGTATGAGTCCGCCGTATATTCGGGGCGGTCGGTGGATATGTTGAGGCGTAGCCGTGCCAAGGCATGTTTCAAGGAGACAGCAACGCCTGCTGCGGTTGCAGCCGCTTTCTTGCTGCCTTTGGTTTCACCGGTGTAAAGGTAGTCTGTGGCGTCCTTTGCTTCCAGAGCGGCGGTAACGGGAATGGATACTTTACCGTTTTCATCTGCAGCGGCTGTTTCCGTATAAGGATAATAACCGTACAGATAGAGCGTGTCCTGCCGGGCAGGGTAGTACACTTTTGTTCCTTCCGGCTGCAAACTCAGTTGTCCGCCCTCTGCATATTGATAGGGAAGATTCTGCAAGTATGGGGTGCTGAAATTACTGTCTCTCATCAGGAATATACCTATTTCATCTCCTGTATTCAGGGCCGTGCCTTCAATGACGCTCCGGCCGACGGTAGTCTCTACGGTGCATACCGATGCCCTCAGCCGCACTTCCACAGCCCTCTCCCCGTCATCGGGAAGAGGAACTGTGGCAGTGTCTGTGTCGCATCCTGCCAATAACAGGAATGCGAGGCCGAACAGGTACGATATGTTTTTCTTTTTACTCATTACACTTCTTCTGTTTTTATGCGGGTGCTTTCCGCCTTTACTCTATGGGTACGTCTACGGAGTCACCGCCCGGTTTCCAGGTAGCTAAAGTGGCGGTAGCGTTGATTTGTTGGGTGGCGTAGATGCCGATACGTACGTTGTAGTAATAGCCGGCATAGAACAAATTGTCATTTTTGCCTGAATCGAGGGCGGGAGCGGGAGCATTGACGGGGATGTCGCGTACAATCAGGTCTTGCGGCACTCCACTGGCATCGGGAGCCATGATGGTGACGTCCATCAGGAATTGTTCCATGTCCGGTTTCACCATCAGATAGCCTTGTATCAGCGGGTTGGCGCTTGACACGCCGTTAAGCGTATATTGTCCGCCTTCGTATTTCTGGACATAAATGTCTTTGGGAACTTCGACGGTTCCGTCGGCATTGTCGTCCGTAAAAGTAATATTGCCTTTGCCGTCGTCGGTGGCTTCCCGCATAAGCAGGGAACCGTTGTCGGTAAAGGTCAGTTTCCCGGTCAGAACGTTGAGGGTGGCCGTTGTGCCGTGGCTTTTGATGGTGATATTCTTCACTTTCATGTTTTGGACGGCTGTTCTGTCCTCTTCGGACTGCTCGGTGGCGGGAATCACGGAGAAACGCAACTGTGCCAGTTGGTGCTCGAAGTTGATGTTGGGTATCCACGGATAGTCCTGTAACTTTTCAGAGGCTGTCCGGTTCAGTTCGTGGTGATACTTCAACTGGCGGATGTATTGGGCTTTATAGCCGGTCAGGGAAGCATCGTTCTTTACATCCTTTTTCAGGTAAATGCTGTTTGGCGCTATCTCTCCGGCGGTGGCATTGTTCCAGATGATGTCCTGCGAGCCGTCGAAACGGGCGAATGTTATTTCCGGCTTTGCGGCACTTATGGTTTGGCCTTCCTGATAAGGGGCGTAGCCGTAGAAGCTATAGTCGTATTTCTTCTGCATCGGGTAGTAGTACACACCGTTTGCGGCGTTGCCTTTATATAATGTGATTTTCTGTGCCAGGTCATTTTCCAAACCGTCCGGCTTTACGTCGGAGCCGTCTTGCTTGGGCCAGGCGGTTACTGCTGCCTGTATATTGTTCAGCAGAATTCCGTAGTTCTCCGTATCGCCCCATGCTGCGGTTCTGTTGGCATCGGTAATGGCGGTGCTGGTTGTAGCGTCATTGGTGGCAAGGGCGAAAATGCCCAATCGGGTAGTAGCGCCTTCTGCCTCATCGTATAGCTTATCCAGCGGTGCGCGTGTTACGCCTACGCTGGCTCCTATACGTGTCTCTATTCCACCCAATTGGATGATTAGCTGTCCGTCCGGCGATTCGAAGTCGTTGTCGCTGACCGGTTGCTCTATTACGATATCCTCGTTTTGCGAGCAGGCTGTCATGCAAAGGGCGGCTGCCAGCATCCATAAATTCTTTTTCATGATTGTAGTGAGTAATTGGTTAAACATATCGTTGCTCTCCTATGTTCCTCGGTATGGTACTTCCGGTACCATGCTTTGGTATTCCTTGTACCAACGTTTGGTAGCTTCCGTACCAACAGTTGGTAGCTCCTGTACCATGCTTTGGTATTTCAAGTACCAACGGTTGGTAGTTCTCGTACCGCCCGTTGGTAGTTGGATTGTCCTCAGGAGTTATTTTCCGATAGAGGAGCCGGTTCTTATTTTCCGTCTTCGATATCGGTTTCAATGTCACCACCGTCTTCCCATGCGGTCAGCACTGCGGTAACCTCTATCTTTTCGAAGCCATAGATTGTAATGTATACGTTGTAAGAAGCACCGGCCTTGAATTCTTTCACATCTTTTGAAATCTTGGACTGATCGATGATTAAGGGAGTATCCAGCTTCTCAACTTCTTTGTATGTAATCTTGTCACCGTCTGTTTCGTCTTTTGTATCTTCTACGTATTGTTTAAGGTCTATGGACAAGCTGATGTTTCCGTTAGGGAAAAACATTACAGGTTCACCCACTTGAGTTCCTTTAGCGTCGGGGTCACTATCTGCCGGAATATTTTCGTGGCCGTAAGGATACTTGGGCACTACCGGAGTGATTAAACCTTTGTCCGGGTCTAACTTGTTTTTGTTATCAACATCTTTACTGCATACAACAAAAGGAGCGGTGGAGGCTCCGTTTCTTGCGGAAGTCGTAGTAGCCAGATCCATGTCGACAACATTTACCATGTCTTTCAAGGTAATCTTAGTAACTTGCATACCGAGTGTCTTATCCTGGCCGTCAGTGCTTTTGCGTTCCACCCAATTGCTGGCTTCATATTTATAGCCGGCTGCGCTTTCACTGCCTGCCCTTACGAAAAACTTCAAACGAGCCAGCTGATGGTTGAATTTCAGGACAGGAACAATGCCTTTACGGGCTGTACGGGCGCCGAACTGGTATTTCATAAGTTCCGTCCACTCGCCGCTTAGCGTGGTAGCTATGTCTTTATATAAACTTTGGTCATTGGAAGCATCGTTCTCGGCCATATCTATGGTACTGGCTGCCAATAGGTCTTGTACCGTTGATTGTTACATTCTTCACTTTCTTCTCATCTGCCGTAATGGTTGCATCATCGTGGGTTGCATCGTCAACATGATAACCGTAGAATGTATAGGTGCCGTTGGTCGGGTAGTATTTGTATTGAATCACGCCGTTGTCGGTATCTTCTACATAATTGTTATAGATTCTGATTGCACCGTTATTGCCTTCGGTTGCTTTGGGGGCTCTGAACTGGAGAGTTGCGTTATCGAGAATCGGAGTTTTTGCTCCTTCAGCACCTTCTTCGGCTTCTAAGCCGGTGGCTCTGTCTACCATGTGGATATACAGTTGTTGGCTGTTCCACTTGTTGTTCTCGCCTTCTACATCGCCCACAGAGCCGGTTCCTCTGCTGAGGGCCGTAACCGTGGGTACGTCCACGCCTAATGCAATCACTGCCTTGTCATTGTTGCCGTCCGGATTACCGATACCCGGATCATTGTCCTTTGAACAGCTGCTCATTACTGCGAGCGCCATTGCTGCATAGAAAAATTGCTTTTTCATACTTCATTGAATTTTTAATTAATAAAAGAAAATATATAAATCTCTGTCTGTCTCAATTTTATTCTTCTCCTATCTCTATATCTCCACCGTTTACCCACGAGGCAGCCTGTACATTCAGCTTTATATCCTGCGGACCGTATATATAGGCGCTGATGTTATATTCGCGTCCGCCCATAAATCCACTGGAGAGATAAGCGCCGTTTTCGTCTTTATTGTACACGGCATCCTTTAAGTCGTAGCTGAAAGTCGTGATATAGGGTTCACTCCCGGTTGCGTCGGGATAATATACCGTATTTATAAGGAGCGTGGCATTGTTGCCCGGCGGCAGCAGGAAAACCCCGCCGTCTGTTGCCGGACGCTGGTTTACTTCCTTGTCCGCATCTTCTTCCCTTACTTGCATCGGATAGAGTGATTTTCCTTCTTCATCGGTCCATGCTATTTCTTTTCCCTCTGCATCACGTGCCGGTAATTTCCCCCGTTCTCCCTCTGTGGGGAAATGGACGCCTACGTTTGCAGGGTCGGACGAGGCTACAGTGAAAACGCCTTTGTTGACGCATTCTATCCAGACACCCGTGATGTAAACGATGTCTTTCGTGCTTTTACTGGCAGGATAGAATTTTAACTTGACGTATGAAAGCTGATGCTTCATGCGGATTATGGGCCAGATGTTGCGGCGTGCCGTGTACGTGCCGTAATAGCAGCTGCGCATGAGCTGGCGTTCGTCGGCGCCGAGCTGTTTCAGGCGGGCAGCCTGTTCGCTGTAGTCGGCAGCTATCTTTCGTCCGTTTTCCACGTCTTCTATCAGCGCTTTGAGGTCGGCGGCAGCGGCGCACATCAGGTCTTGCGAGCCGTCTACGGTGACATCGAAACAGATACGGTCTGCTTCGCGCTTCACTTCGCCCACTTGCGCATCGTCGTAGTAATAAGCAAAGAAGTTGAAGGCATCGAATTCTTCCTGCAAATTGTAATAGGGGATGTAGCCGGAACTTTTCCAGTTAATGAACGAGCCGTTTCCTGCATAAGCCGCCCGTTTGCCGTGCAGTTTGCATTGCTCGGCGGTGAGTCCCAGTGCCGTGCATTCTTCGGCGGAGATTTCGTCCAGACTGCCGTCGATGAGGCAATAGCGCCGGTCGGCATCTTCGGCCCGGCGATGGGCATAGGTCATTCCGTTGGGATTGTCGCGCCGGAATGCGTATACGAAGAAAGTGCCGTCGGCTATGCGTTTGCTGAAGTTTGTTTCGTCTGTGGGATCCAGCACTCCCGTACCGCGTGTCAATACATTATATATAGGGTCGCTGAATGCTACCATGACGGGCAGTTGCGTCTGGTCGCCCTGGTTGTCCTGATGATTGGGGTCATAGAGCGACTCGTCGCCGGTGTACAGATTACCGCAACCGGTAACAAGCAGCAGTATGCACCATAACGGCAGAATAAGTTTGTGCCGGTGTCTCCGCTTTTGCATGCTATTGCTATATGTCAGGCGTTTCATCTTTATATCTCTATTATTATGTCATCGTCCGGATTGGTGGGATCGTGCGGTTGCCATCCCATGCCGGTATCGTTGGGTACTATCTGGTCGGCCTTTATTACTAAAGGCGTTGTGATTTCGATGTTTACATCTTCTTTGCTGTAACGCAGGTATATTTTGCCGTCGCGCACTTCAATGAGTTGTGCTGCGGTCAGTTCGTCATAGGGATTGATGGCGCCGTAGATGTAGCGGCTGTTTTTCACGGGATTGCCCTTCCTCATCCACTACCGGTGTACCGGAAGAATCCAGTTGGGGAGTAGATACCTGCAAGGCAACTTGCAGGATGCCCGGTCCGTTGAGATGTCCTTTTGCCGCGCTGGGGATGACACCGAGGGTGTGGAAATGGACCACGCATCGGTAAGTACCCTCTCCGGTTTGCGTAAACTCGTCCGGTTGTACCTGATGTGCCATCCGGTAGAGGCGGGTGGTGTCCAGACAGGCGTCGGCGATGTTGAAGCGTCCGCAAGCGCCGGACAATTCGATGATGGGCGCCGCGAGGTCTTCTCTTTTTATGTTTCCTTCGGTGCGGATATTGAAGACGATATTGATACGCTGGCTGATGCGTTGCATATCAAAATCCAGGATGGTCGGTTGTCCGGTTTGGATGTTTATGTTCTTTTGCACCGCATAGAATATGGGCGACTTTATTTCCTGCAGGTATTCATCGTCAGGATTGAAATCGGGCAGGTCATTGCCCTCTACGATGTCGGGCTTTTCATTGCCCATACTGCTGATTTGCAGATAAAGGTCTTTCACGCTTACCTTATTGTCGTGGATGTAATTGTCCAGATTTTCTATGCTGATGATGGGAGTAGGGGACTGCTCCGTATCGCCTGTCTGTGCCGGAACATCCGCATACTGCTCGTTGATGATAAAAATGTTGTACTCACCTCCGCGCAAGTAAAAAGAAGAAGCGGTTTCTTCCGGACTCTCTATTGAGTTATCTTCCGAATTTTCTTTTGTATTTGAAGCTGTCCGGGTGTCGGAAGACGTTTCCTGTTGCGTTATATTATTGTTTGTGGCAGGGTCTATGGATGTGTTGATGATGCCGCGGGTGCGCCAGGTGTTTATGATACGGCTTGCTACGATGTGCATTTCTGCCGGAATCTCATCTTTGCTGATGTCGCCCCAGTTGAGCCGTACACGCATGTCGGTGATGTGCGGATGTCCCGCTTCCGGACAGAGGTCTACCGAGGTGCAGGCACAGATGCAGCACAGCAGGCTGAGGGCAAGGTATGTCAGTGTCTTGTTCTTCATCCTTTATCCTCCTTTTCATCTTCTTCTTCACCGGAAGCATCTCCCTTTTCTTTGTTGGCGGCTTCCGCTTCCGACTTTCCGTCTTTATTCCGGTTTTTCCCGGAGTCTTTATCTTTCTTCTCTTTCTTTTCTTTGGTATGCAGTTTGGCTTTCCTGGCATTGGCAGCACGTTTGCCAGGTTTGGCAGAATCTTGTGTTTCGGCTTTCTGCTTCAATTGGTCTTCACGTACTTTCAGTGCCTTGCGTATGGTCTTTTCTTGTTCGGAAGTGAGTGTATCGCTAAGTTGTATGCCCAAAGAATCGGCTACCTGTTTGCGCAGTTTGTCGGCAGCTTCTTTCAAAGCGAGTTCCTTGCGCTCTTGCTGCATCAGCTTCCATTGTTTCAGTTCTTCTTTGGTAAGCAGGCTGTCCGGGCGGCTGAAGCCTTGTTTCCGTACCGCATTGTTGATGGAGTCGATGCGTTCGCGCATCTTATTTATCTTTTCATTAAGTGCCTGGCGGGCGAAGTCGCGTATCTGTACACGGCGGTACACCGATTCCTTATACTTGCTGCCTGCCGACATGAACCGGTAAACGAAAGCTACGCGTAAATCCGTTATCAGAGGGAACGGCACGATGTGCCCGCTTTTGCATTTCTCCGCTATGCGCGGGTAACAGTCGCTTTCCGCATCGTGCGTATAAACATCGTATGAGGTGTAAAGCAGTCCGGCGGAACCTCCCAATTCCAGGTCTATGTAATTGTTGCGGTAGCCGTAAAGCGGAGCGGTATATCCCACGCTGATGCCGGCTCCGTAGGCGTTACCCTGCTTGCCTTCCTTACCGATTTTAAAGTTGTAGCTGGCGGCGTTGACATATACGCCCCAGTAGTAAGCGCGTTCCTGGCGCGGATTCTTGCGCTGGGTGGTGAATACGGTTTCCTTGAGACGTGTCATCAGATTGGCATCTTTGGTGACGCCGCCTCTTTTACGGGTGCGAAAATACTGACGCCACTCTACCCGTGCATCGAATACATTGAAAATAAGGGATGGGGTGTACTTTTGCGAGGTGTTCCAGTTCCACTTTATATTGGCACCGATTGTACGTTTGTTCCGGATGGTATTGCCCAAGTCAAATTCTACGCCAATATTAGGAACGGTCAATAACCAGTCAACAGCATTTGTCTTGATACCCCAACGGTCTTTGAAAGATATTAATTCGGCTTTCGCATCGTCTTTCTTGCCGCGTTGCACCTGGGCATATGTGTTATTCAAAGTTATTGATATAAGAAAACACACTACAAGTTTTCTGGATAAAAAAAAGTAGTGCTTTTTTTTATACTCTTGTGATAAAATCACTTTCTTTTTAATATTATTTGTTTGTTTGCGATGCCAAAGATATATATTGTTTGTGTAAAAACAAAACTTGTCATTAACTTTCTTTTTATTTATCAGACCTTTTTTAATGTAATATATCTAAATAGCGTTTTGATTGGATAATTTTTCAATGCTTCTCTGTAATTCGGGTAGGTATGGTATAAAAAAGAAGGTGTAAGTTTTTCCCAACGGGACTTACACCTTCTTATCTGAAAAAATAATAATTATTTTCCTTTATGCCTGTTCGCGCGTTTCCTGCGGATTTCGGCTTTCATTTTCGCCGCACCGGAACCATGCAGGCCGGTGATATAGGTCTTTTTCTTGGCTTTGGTCTTGATTTTGTTTTCTTCTTTAGGCTTCTCTTTCTTGCCTTTGAAAACAATACCGCCCATCATTGCTTCTTCTATACTCACGTTGTTGATGTATTAAGTAATTAATAGTAATCCTCTTGTTGCAAAGTATGCCGTACAATTTACTTGGCGGGCAGTATCTCAATCCAATAATCGTCGGGGTCGTTAATGAAATAGAGTCCCATGGCGGTATTTTCAAAACATACCCAGCCGTTTTCCTTGTGATATTGGCGGATTGCATCATAGTCTCCGGCCACGCGGAAGCAGAGATGGCTTTCGTTCTCGCCCAGTTCGTAGGCTTGGGGATGTTCTTTCAGGCAGGTCAGTTCCAGAAGAAAACCCGTGCTGCCGTCGGTGAGATAGACCAGCGTGAAAGAGCCGTCCGACGACTCTTTCCGATGATGTTCCTTCAGTCCCAATGCTTGTTCGTAGAAAGCGATGCTGCGTTCCAGGTTGGTGACGTTTATATTAAAATGGTCGAATTTGCTTTTTATTTCCACTGTTGTTACTTTTTTAGGTTTATATATCGGTTTATTTAATTTTTGCTTTCAGGATTTCGCCGATGTATGTACGCGGCATACCTTCTATCGGGGCTTGTGACGGCACTTTCTTACATTCCAGAATGACGGAAGGCTCTGTCTGTCCGTTGGGGTAGAAGCGTACGGTATAATTCTGGGCCGCTTCCATCTGTGCATAAGGCTGTTCCGGTGACAGAATGGTGAAGATTACCGGCTTGTTGCCTGCTATCTTGCCTAACGAGCCGCCGGCATTGGCAGTCATCATCGTCATATTGAAAGGTTCTTCGCCAATCACAATCACCAGCTTGCCGTTGCCGGTCTGGATGGCATCGGCGGGAACCGCATCCGGAGCTACCTCTTTATAGGCGCTTGGTACAGCCTGTACATTGGTTTGCGGTGTGGCGGCAACCGTAACCGTAGCCGGTGTTGTAGCGGTGGCCTTGGGAGTTTCTACTGTAACTTGCGTTTTGGGGGCAATTACCGTTGTACCCGAATTGACGAGCGCCTTTGTCTCTTTCTTTTCTTCTTTCTTTTCCTCTACAGGAGCTTGGGCGGCGGTGCTGGCGCTTAAGGCTTCCGTTACCTCAATGCAGAGGGCATCGACGAAGTCCACAGTCTTTCTGCGCCATTTGGCAAGTCCGCGCACCAGTTTGGTTTGAGACTTGTTCAAGGCGTACTTGTCGGTAATCCATTCTTCGGCGGTATATTTCTCTTTTCCTTCGCGGTAGTTGAAACGTATCTTCTCTACTTCAAAAACACATTTTTCCGGTTGGCAGGTGACGGTGAGCTGATAAAGAATTTTCGTTCTGTCCAGTGACAATGCGGTGGAGCTGAACACAATCCATTCGTCGCCGATGCCTACAATCTGTCCTTTCTCCTTGTCGGAAAAGACTACGCGGCTGTTATTCCCGTTCTTTGCCAGACGTGCATCCATCCACCTCAACAGGCGGGAGTAGATTGTGTCTTGAGACATTCCGGGGATACTGAAATCTTTGGTGAATACTACCTTGCCGTCCACTTCCGGAACAGCGCCGGCCAGATATTTACTGTCATCCCTCTGGGCATGCAGCAGGGCAGGCATGCAAAGGCAGAACAGCGCAATAAGAACCTGTGTTAAATTTTTCATAATGCTATGTTTTATTTAGTAATGTCAAAACTCTCACCCCGGCGGGAGATTGTAAGGAAACGGAAACCCCGGCTTTCGGCAAAGGTGCGGAAAGCGTTGCCGCCCCGGTAATCCTCACTGAAGTGCATAGGTGCAAATATAGCGGTTTTTATCCGTTCCACGAACTGTTCCGCACCGCGCATGTAATCTTTTCCGATGCGGCTGTCCACCGGAAACATGGCTATATCTACCCGGGGAGCCTTTTGTTGCAGGTTCTTTATCTCTGCAAGAAAGTCGCCTTCCGCCTTGCGTATCTCCTGCGGAGTAGACTCTTCGCTCCAATGCCAGTTGTTCAGGTCGCCGGCATGGAACAGGCGGACGCCTTGCAAATCTATCAGGAAAGAGATGCCTACATCGGTGGAGCCGAAGGCTTCGATACGGATATTTTCGTCTTCGTAGACATCCCCCTTATTTATGTAAACGGCATCTTCCGCCGTGGCACGCCGGTGTTTCAGAATATCTTTGGAGAAGATATACCGGATGTCGGGCCGCTGTTCCTTCCATGAAAGGATGTCGCGGTTGAAGTGGTCGGGGTGGAAATGCGAGGAAAGCACGTAGAGCGTTCCCGGCTTCTTTAGCAGATGGTCGTGTACGATTCCCCGGTCCGGCGCCTCTTCCGAGGAGTCTTTGTAGTAATCGATAATGACCGTTATTCCGTCCGCTTCAATCGCGAAGCCGCTGTGGTAAATATAATCAAGTTTCATTGTACGGTTTCAATTATAGCGCAATATTACAAAAAACGCCACACAAACTTCCGGTTTGGCTGTTATTTTATGCAAAAGTCCTACATCGGGACTTCAATCAGCAGGATATGCGAATCTTGTAGCGTTTCCAACTCAAAGCTGTCGGTTTCGTATACTCCCATACCGTCGCGGCGGGACAGCACTGTGCCGTCTACCTTTATTTCGCCCTCTATGAGGAAGATGTACACGCCGGCGTGCGACTGGTGCAGGTGATATCCCAGCTTCTTTCCGGCCTCGACTTCTCCGATGGAGAACCATGCCTGTTGCAGCATCCCGGCAGGAGCATTGCCGTCGGGCGATACGATAAGCGAAAGCTTGTTCTTGTGCAGATAGGGACGGATGTCATAATCCTGATAGGCGGGCGGGGTATTCAGCTTTTCGGGTATTACCCAGATTTGGAGAAACTCTGCCGGTTCGGTATCGCTTCCATTCATTTCGCTGTGGTAGATGCCCGTGCCTGCACTCATGGTCTGGATGTCGCCTATGGTGATGGTACGGCTGTTTTGTTTGCTGTCGCCATGCTTCAGCTTGCCTTTCAGGGGAATGGAGATAATCTCCATATTCTTATGCGGGTGGGTTCCGAAGCCTTTTCCCGGAGCTATCCGGTCGTCGTTCAGAACGCGCAGGGCGCCGAAATTCATGCGGCGGGGGTTGTAATACTTGTCAAAACTGAATGTATGGCGGCTGTCGAGCCAGTCATACGAAGAGCGTCCACGGCTTTCGGCTTTGTCTGTTACTTTTTTCATAATCTGTTTTTTAGTGATTTATCTGTGTGTAACAAGCAGGCGGGCCTGAAAGTTTGAGCCGTGGATGATTAATGTTCTATAAACGCTTTTTTACAGTCTGACCTCGTTTTCCAGCTTCTTGTGTTCCATGAAGTCCTTTATATTCATCAGGGTAGTGGCTGCGATGTTGGCAAGGGCTTCACGCGTGAAGAATGCCTGGTGGGAAGTCACGATTACGTTATTGAATGACAGTAGGCGTGCCAGCGTATCATCGTCGATAATCTTGTCCGACCGGTCTTCGTAGAAATATTCGCTCTCTTCCTCGTACACATCCAGCCCGGCAGAACCGATTTTCTTGTTTTTCAGTCCTTCTATCAGGGCATTGGTATGGATGAGCTGTCCCCGGCCGGTGTTGATAATCATCACGCCGTCCTTCATCTTACTGATGGAGTAGTCGTTAATCAGGTATCTGGTCTGCTCCGTGAGCGGGCAGTGCAGGGAGATGATGTCCGAGCTGCGGTACAGTTCGTCCAGCGTGGTGTATACCACCTGGTGCTCACGGGCGAAATTGTAGTCGGGATACAGGTCGTAGGCGAGGATGTTCATGCCGAAACCGCGCAGGATGGCGATTAACTTCTTGGCTATTTTGCCTGTGCCGATGATACCTGCTGTTTTGCCATACATGTCGAATCCCAAAAGGCCGTGCAGGGAGAAATTGCCATCGCGTGTGCGCCAGGTGGCACGGGGTATCTTCCGGTTGAGGGAGAGCATGAGGGCAACGGTGTATTCCGCTACCGCGTAAGGGGAGTAGGCGGGGACGCGCACCACGGTGATGCCGTTTTCCGCTGCCGCTTTCAGGTCTACATTATTATATCCGGCGCAGCGCAGGGCAAGGAGTTTCACTCCGTTTGCCGCCAGTTGCCGGATAACTTCCGCGTCGGCAGTATCGTTTACGAAGATACACACGGCATCCACGCCCTGCGTCAGTATCACGTTGTTCAGGTTGAGGTGTCCTTTGTAATAGCGGAGTTCAAAACCGTATCCGCTGTTTTTTTCATTGAATGAAGCCTCGTCGTAGGGCTTGCTGCCGAAGAATGCAATAGTATATGCCATGAGATTTTAAGTTTTGGTGAATATTCGCAGGTTATTAAGTGTGCATGACGGATGCGCTTCGTATAAGTGCACTTTCTGCATTTGTTAAAAGGCGGCATGCACAAAGAATATAACGTGCGCAAAGGTAAGAATGTTCGGGATATATCCGGCAGGTTGTGCCCATAATCTGTTATCCGGATGATGAGTGCCGGCGATAGCAAGCGCTATGTTGTTCCGACACGGAGAAAGTTTTGTTCCGTCATGGTGGAACGGAACTTTCTCCGTGGTGGAATGAAATTTACCCCATGGTGGAACGATTTGGCATCGGCTGCTTTTCCCTTTGGGCATAGGGGCAGTATATGCAAGCGGCAGGGACGGCAAATGGAGCAATCCCTTGTCTGTTTCAGCATGAATATTGGTGAATGTTTCAGTAGAAACTGTTGATTTTTTCAATTAAATTCTTCGGTTCTCCTAAATTAAATGCGCAAAATTGTTATTTATGTGCAATATTATTGTACCTTTGCGCCCGAAAACAATAAAAAAGATTTAGATGAGAAAAATTTCTTTGATTAGCATTGCGATGTTAATCGTTTCAATTCCAACTTTTGCAGGAGGTCTCCTGACAAATACAAATCAACACCCTGCCTTTCTTCGTATGCTGTCGCGCGGCGCAAACACCACCAGTGTGGATGCTGCCTTGTCCAACCCTGCGGGTCTGGCTTTCCTGCCGAAAGACGGGTTTATACATCCTTGAGTATTCAGAGTGCGTTCCAGACAAGAAATATCGATGCTTCGTGCGAGGCTTTGGGGCTGGACAAATATTATGAAGGCAAGGCTTCTGCGCCTGTCATTCCCAGTGTGTTTGCCGCTTATAAGAAGGGCGACTGGACCATCTCCGGTTTCTTCGGCATTACCGGTGGAGGCGGAAAAGCTTCGTTCGATGACGGCTTGTCCATGTTCGATGCCATGGTGATAGGCGGATTGCTGCAACAGGGTATTCCGGGCAAAGCCTATACACTGAACAGCTACATGGACGGCAAGCAGTATATCTACTCCGTGCAGTTGGGGCTGACCTATAAGATAACGGACTGGCTGTCTGCCTTTGCAGGCGGGCGCATGAACTACTTTACGGGTGGTTACAAAGGTGCGCTGAATGCCAGTGCGGCCGTTGATTTGCCTTTGCCCACCGGTGGGGCGATACCCGTTGGAACCGAGCTTATCGGCATCGACCTGGATTGCAGCCAGACCGGTTGGGGATTTACTCCGGTTATCGGTTTGGATGCCAAGTTCGGCAAACTGACGATTGGTGCGAAATACGAGTTCAAGGCCAATCTGAATATTGAAAATAACACGAAGATAAATTCGCTACGTATGATAGGCGCTCCCGAAAGTGAGCTGGAGGACTACAAACACGGTGTAAATACGCCGAACGACATTCCCGCCATGCTTTCGGTGGCTGCTGCCTATGAGTTCCTTCCTGTGCTGCGCGCATCGGTGGAGTATCACTTCTACGACGATAAGAACGCAGGCATGGCAGGTGGCAAACAGAAGTTCCTGACGAAAGGGACAAACGAGTATCTGGCCGGTATAGAGTGGGATGTTATCAAAAGACTGACCCTGAGCGGCGGTGTGCAGTTCACCGATTATGGTTTGTCCGATGACTATCAGAGCGACACAAGTTTCTCGTGCGATTCCTACTCGCTGGGTGTAGGTGCGAAGTTGCAGCTTTCGGAAAGAGCCGATTTGAATGTGGGCTATATGTGGACCAACTATGAGGATTATACCAAAACCGGTCAAAATTATCAGGGCACAAATCTGCCCGGTACAAACGTGTACAGCCGTACCAACAAGGTATTCGGCCTCAGCATAGACTATCGCTTCTGATCTTTCATAATCCTTTATATACGTAAGAGAGGATGTGTCGCAAATTCGGCTGGCACATCCTCTCTTTGTCTTATGCCTTTAGGGCTTTTATTTCTTTCCTTTTACGGATTTCCGTGCAGGTTTCAGAAGGAATATTGCACCAGCAGGTTCATGCGGTTGGCATGGTTGGTGGAATTGTCGAAGTTCGTACGCCAGCCGCGCAGATACTCCGCACCTACCTGCATGTTTGGGGTGACATTCCAGAACAGGTTTGCTACGAAATATTGTCCATAGCGGTAAGTGGACGGTTCGTTGGCAGGATACCCGTTTTCGGAATAGAGGCGTGACATGCTGTATGTGCTTGAAAGGAACACTTTCGGACTGATGTTGTATTGCAGTCCGGCATACCAGCCCAGCATCGGCAATGCTTGCATTTTGCCTGCTTCATCGGGATTGGGAACGATGTCCACGTTCAGGTTGCTGAGGTCGTTCAGGTATTGCCCGATGCCTTTCCCGTAGGTGGCTTGCCCGAACACCTGCCATTGTTTGCCCAGATTGAAGGTGGTGGATGCCTGTATGCCGAAGCCGGTAACGGCATGCGCCTTGTCGCTCAGGGTGCTGGTGTAGGTCATGCTGCGGATAAGTCCGCCTACGCGCACATGGCTTTTGCTGTTCCAGCCGTACTGCGCATAAGCGGTGAAGTCGGGCATGCGCTGTTGTGCGATGTCAAGCTCGTTGTTGGTTGTGCCGTCTACCGCAGGCACTTCGACAGAGGCGTTGAAACGGAAGTTTTTCAGCCCTTTGTAGGTGTATGACACTTGGGTGGCGCGGTAAAAGGTGGCTCCGTTAGGCCCCTGGAAGTCGATGGTGGAAGGCATTGCGCCCAGGTCCATGAAGCCGCCGTAGGTGTAGCCTACCGTCACGTCGCGGAAAGACACGTAGGCATTGCGCAGTTGGAAGCCTTTGTTGGAACCGTTGCGGAAGTTGCCGGCGGTGTACACCACGAAGTCGCCGAGAATCTTGGTATGCCCCACCAGTTTCAGGAAAATGGTGGACGTGCTGGCATCCATTTGAAACTGGTTTCTGATTTTGCTCCCGTTGGGGATGTAGGCGGGGATAAAGTCGATGTTGTCGACGATGCCGCCGAAGTCGTACTCTGCCGTGGCGCGTACATAGCCGCCGATGCCCAGGGCGAACTTCCCTTTTCTGTCCGTCAGCAGGAAGCGGGGCGCCTGCGGTTCGTGGATGTAGGGCATTTGCGACTCGTTCATGATGCGGATTATCTCGTCGCCCGCTTTGTCTATGGTGACCAATACGACACCTTTGGGAGACTCATCCTCGATAATCACTTTTTTCTGTGCGTGGACTGCGAGGGCAGACAGTGCCGCACCGCACAACAGAAACATTGTTTTTAAGATTGTTTTCATTTAAGTTAGGTTTTGGTGAATGTGCTTTGAACAACTTAAATTTAAAATGGTTTTGCAGTCATCGGAAGAAAGCGTATCTTTGCACCCGATTTAACAAGAGTGAAATCATTAGTTACATGTATGATGCCGCGAATAGCGGTCGTGTATTCTAGAACACCACGTAAAAAACAGGAATATGAAGCAAAAAGTATCTGTACCCTTTATGCTGCTGGGCATTCTGTTCAATGTCTGTCTGATAGCGGCCAATCTTCTCGAGACAAAAGTAATCCAGGTTTTCGGCATTACCGTTACTGCCGGACTGTTAGTGTTTCCCGTTTCTTATATCATCAACGACTGCATTGCCGAGGTGTGGGGCTTCCGCAAGGCGCGCCTGATTATCTGGAGCGGCTTCGCCATGAACTTCTTTGTGGTGATGTTGGGACTGATTGCCGTGGCACTGCCTGCCGCTCCCTTTTGGGACGGGGCGCCCCATTTCAACTTCGTGTTCGGTATGGCGCCGCGCATTGTTGCCGCCAGCCTGACGGCATTTCTGGTAGGTTCGTTTCTGAACGCCTACGTCATGAGCCGCATGAAAGTGGCGAGCGGCGGACGTCATTTTTCCGCACGTGCCATCTGGTCCACGGTAGTGGGCGAGACGGCCGATTCGCTGATATTCTTTCCGGTGGCGTTCGGAGGCATTATCGCATGGCAGGAATTGCTGCTGATGATGTGCACCCAGATTGTACTGAAATCCATGTACGAGGTGATAATACTGCCGGTGACCATCCGGGTGGTGAAAGCCATTAAAAGGATAGACGGTAGCGATGTCTACGACGAGGGGATTTCTTACAAGGTGTGGAAAATCAGTGAAATTTAAGTAGTAGAGGTTGTCATAAATATATAATAAGGTGAATAAAGAAGCAGCATTGGTCGTATTCAGCGGTGGGCAGGATTCGACAACTTGCCTGTTTTGGGCAAAGCGTGAGTTCAGGAAAGTATATGCGTTGAGCTTTCTGTATGGGCAGAAGCATCAGAAGGAAGTGGAGCTTGCGCGGGAGATAGCGCGTAAAGCGGAAGTGGAGTTTGAAGTAATGGATGTTTCCTTCATCGGCAAGTTGGGGCATAATTCGTTGACGGACCCCGATATGGTGATGGACCGGGAGAAGCCGGCAGACAGCGTTCCGAATACCTTTGTGCCGGGGCGCAACCTGTTCTTCCTCAGCATTGCCGCCGTCTATGCCCGCGAAAAGGGTATCAACCACATCGTGACGGGTGTGTCGCAAACGGATTTCAGCGGGTATCCCGATTGCAGGGACGCATTTATCAAATCGCTCAACGTAACGCTCAACCTTGCCATGGACGAGCAGTTCGTACTCCATACTCCGCTGATGTGGATTGACAAAGCCGAGACTTGGGCGCTGGCGGATGAACTGGGAGTGCTCGACCTGATTCGTCATGAAACGCTGACCTGTTACAACGGCATTCCCGGCGACGGCTGCGGACACTGCCCCGCATGCAAGCTCCGCAGAGAGGGGCTGGAGAAGTATCTGGCGGGAAAATGACGAATGTATTATACCACAAAGGAAACAGAACCGATTATAAACCGATTGTAATATGACCGAATTAAAAGACCAACTTTCCTTATTAGGAAGAAAGACAGAGTACAAGCAGGATTACGCCCCCGAAGTGCTGGAGGCATTCGACAACAAACATCCCGGTAACGATTACTGGGTACGTTTCAACTGCCCGGAGTTCACCAGCCTTTGCCCGATAACGGGACAGCCCGATTTTGCGGAAATCCGCATCAGCTACATTCCCGATGTGAAAATGGTGGAGAGCAAGAGTCTGAAGCTCTATCTCTTCAGTTTCCGCAATCACGGCGCTTTCCACGAGGATTGCGTCAATATTATAATGAAAGACCTCATCCGTCTGATGAATCCCAAATACATTGAGGTTACGGGCATCTTCACCCCGCGCGGCGGCATCTCCATTTATCCCTATGCAAACTATGGACGTCCCGGCACGAAGTACGAAAAAATGGCGGAACATCGCTTGATGAACCGCGAATAGAATGGTGGAATATACCTATCAATAGCGATTGCGGGTGTGATACTTTCTTAGCATGGCGTCGGTATAATTACCTAAAAGAGGTGATTGTGAGGTTGCTTTTTTCTAATGACCTTTGCATACGGTATTAGTAACAACTTAACAATCACTTCAAATTGAAAACAGCCATATTTAGTTTATTATTTTTCTTCTTGACGGCATGCGCCTTTCCTGTATATGCGCAGAGACCGGGCAAGACGATGATTTCGGGTAAAATCCTGTCTACGGAGAAAGAAGTCGTGGATTTTGCAACGGTCTATCTGAAAGGGACCGGTTACGGGGGAATAACCAATCAGGAAGGTATCTATCATGTGAGTGCGCCTGCGGGCGACTATACGCTGGTGGTGTCGGCCGTCGGCTATAAAACCGTAGAGAAACCGGTGACGCTGGTCAGAGGGCAAAGGGTGAGGCAGAATGTCACAATCACCCCCGAAACTCTGCAACTGGACGAAGTAACGGTGGTGTCGACGGGCGTGAGCCGTGTCAAGCGGTCGGCATTCAACGCCGTGGCGGTGGATACGAAAGAGTTGCAGAACACTACCAGAAACCTGAGCGATGCACTGACCAAAGCGCCGGGAATGAAACTGCGCGAGTCGGGCGGGGTAGGGTCGGACATGCAGCTCATGCTGGACGGCTTCAGCGGGAAGCATGTAAAGGTCTTTATAGACGGCGTGCCGCAGGAAGGCGTCGGAAGCTCTTTTGCGCTGAACAATATCCCCGTGAATTTTGCCGACCGCATCGAGGTGTACAAGGGCGTAGTGCCGGTGGGATTCGGCACGGATGCTATCGGAGGGGTTATCAATATCGTTACGAACAAGAAACGCCGCCGCTGGTTTCTGGATGCGTCCTACTCGTACGGTTCGTTCAATACGCATAAGTCCAACGTACACTTCGGGCAGACCTTCAAGAACGGTTTTACGTACGAAATCAACGCGTTTCAGAACTATTCGGACAATGACTACCGCATCGACTCCCCGGTGGAGGACTTTGAAACGGGCAGGATAGACCGTGACAAGAAGGTGCGCGTACGGCGCTTTAACGATACTTACCACAATGAAGCGGTTATCGGCAAGGTAGGCGTTATCGACAAGAAGTGGGCGGACCGTTTGATGTTCGGTTTCACTTACTCCAATATGTACCAGGATGTACAGACCGGCGTACGGCAGGACATCGTGTACGGGCAGAAACACCGCAAGGGACATTCGCTGATGCCTTCGTTGGAGTATAACAAGCGCAACCTGTTTGCGAAGGGACTAGATGTAGTGCTGACCGTCAACTACAACAAGAACCTGACGACCAATGTGGATACCGCTTCCTATAAATACAACTGGTACGGGGAAAGGAAGCCGCTGAACTCTCCCGGAGAGCAGTCCTACCAGCACTCGCGCGCCGACAACAATAACTGGAACGGTACGTTTACCGCCAACTACCGTCTCGGCAGGGTGCACACGCTGACGTTCAACCACGTGCTGAATGCTTTCAGCCGTTCCAATACTTCATTGCTTGCCAAAGAAGAGCAGTCGGATGCCATTGCCAAAGGAGACCCGCAAGAATATCTCCGGCCTTTCTTACCGCCTGATGCCGTCCGAAGACTGGAACTTATCCGTATTCGGCAAGTATTACAACCAGTTTGTCGCCGGACCTGTGGCTACGGATGCCAATCAGAACGACTATGTACGCACCACCCGCAGCGTACATTCCGTAGGCTATGGAGCGGCGGGCACTTACTTCATCCTGCCGGGACTGCAAGCCAAACTGTCCTATGAAAAGGCCTACCGTCTGCCCACCATCGAAGAGATGTTCGGCAATGAGGACCTGGAAATGGGCGACATCGGCATCCGGCCGGAGAACAGCGACAACATCAACCTGAACCTGAGCTATAACAAGACTTTCGGCAAACATTCCGTGTACGTGGAAGGCGGCTTTGTCTACCGTAACACCAAAGACTACATCCAGCGCAACATCACCGACCTGAGCGGCGGCAAGTCCGCAGCCACTTACGTCAATTACGGCAAGGTGCTGACGAAAGGATATAACATCTCCGCCCGCTACGGCTTTGGCAGGTGGTTGAGTGTGGGCGGCAACTTCACGCAGATGAACGTGTGCGACAATATGAAGACTTCCATATCCGGCAGTGCGGAGAATATAGCTTATAAGGAACGCATGCCCAACCTGCCTTATATCTTTGCCGATTCCGATGTGACCTTCTACTGGCGCGACCTCTGGAAAAAAGGCAATGCGCTGACTGTATCTTACGACAACCAGTACTTGCACAGCTTTACCTATTATTCTTCCAAAATCGGTTCAAACAAGGGCGACTACGTGGTTCCGAGCCAGTTCTCCCACAACCTGAGCCTTTCCTACAGTCTCCGTAGCGGACGCTACAACCTCTCGTTCGAGTGCCGGAACTTTACGGACGAGCAACTGTACGACAACTTCAGTCTGCAGAAAGCCGGACGGGCATTCTATGGAAAGGTGCGCGTATACTTCGGCAATTGAAACCATGAATCAATAACGATTAGTGTAATATAATAAAACAAAACAACATGAAAAAGAATCTTTTATCAGCCGTACTTCTCACTTCTGCGATGGGAGGAACGGCATTGACATCCTGCACGGATACGGAGGTGCCGGGCGGCGGAAACAATAATGGAACCAAAGGCGATTTCGTGATCGCTTCCTCTGTCACCGCTTCGAGCAATACGACTAACGTATTGCTGACTTCCAGGACTTTGGACGAAGGCTCTGTTTCTACCATCAACAACGGACTCGTCAACGACGGCGCTTCCCAATGGGTATTCTACAAGAACCGGTATCTCTATGGACTGACTTACAATCAGGGAAATGCCGGAACCACCCGTTCTTATATCATGAACTCCAATCACGAAGTGCAGGCGCGCTCGGGAGAGTTTGCAGTGAAGAGATTCACTACCTACGGCATCTACGATAAGTATATCATAACCGCCTCTACCGGCGACGGACCTGCGGAGTATGCCGACGGTAACCTGTATCTGCCTAAAACCTTCCTGCTCTCTTACCTGGATGTAGCGGACGAAACCTTCAATACCAACGATACGAAAAACAAGGCCTACCAGTCCGAGAATTTCCTGGGCAACGGCGAGTTCGTGACATTGGCCGGTATTCAGGAGCATAACAACAAGATATACAGTGCTGCCGTTCCCATGGGGCTGAGCCAGTATGGCGCTGCCGTAGACGGCGGTAAGTATATATTGCCGGGCAATGAGGATTTGGTAAAGACCGAAGACGGCGGTTCCAACAGCAGTTCGTATAAGAAAGGCGAATTACAGTGGACACAGTATCCCAATGAATGCTGGGTGGCAATTTTTGATGATGCTACGATGACAACGAAGAAACTCATCAGTACGGATAAAATCAGTTATGCCTGCGGCCGTTTCAAATCCCAGTATTACCAGACTATCTGGGAAGCCGGTAACGGTGATATTTACGTATTCTCTCCAAGCTATGCCAAGACGATGAAGGATGCCCGCCAGCAGACAATCTTGCCGGCAGGTGTGGTACGCATCCCCAATGGCCGGGAAGACTTCGACAGCTACTACTGCGACCTGGAGAAACAGAGCGGCGGAAAATCCTTCCTGCGTTGCTGGCATATTGCAGATGATTATTTCCTGTTGCTGATGTACGACCGCCCTCTGACGGAGACGGGCTTTGAAGCCAAAGAACTGGCTGTGTTCAAAGCGGAAAGCAAGAAACTTACCTATGTCACCGGTCTTCCGTCGGCAGACCTGATTTCCGGCTTCGGCAACACTCCGTATACGGAGAACGGTTATGCCTATATGGCTGTGACTACCACCGACGGCCATCCGGCTGTTTACAAGATAGACCCGTCCAGCGCCACTGCCACAAAAGGTGTTACGGTAGAGGCTACGCAGATTACAGGTATCGGCAAGTTGAGCCCTCTTAACTGACTGCAATGAAGAAAGCATTTCGTAAAATACATCTGTGGCTGTCTGTCCCTTTCGGGCTGATTATTACGGTTATCTGCTTTTCGGGAGCTGCGCTGGTATTTGAAGACGAAGTAATGGAGCTGTGCAGGCGCGACCTCTATTATGTGGAAAAGGTAAGCGGCGCTCCGCTTCCCGTGGAATACCTGATAGAGAAAGTCTCCGAAACACTGCCGGACGGTGTTGCTGTTACAGGCATCTCCATCTCTTCCGATGCGGAACGTGCCTGTCGGGTCAGTCTGTCGAAACCGCGGCGGGCATCCGTTTATGTAGACCAATATACCGGTGAGGTAAAAGGCAGGTATGAGCGTGCGCCGTTCTTCCTCACCATGTTTCGCCTGCACCGCTGGCTGCTGGACAGCATGAAGCCGGACGGCGGAATATTCTGGGGCAAGATGGTTGTGGGGGTAAGTACGCTGATGTTCGTGTTCGTACTGGTTTCGGGCATTGTCATCTGGTGGCCCCGCACAAAGAAAGCCCTGAAGAACAGCCTGAAGATTGTCGCCGATAAAGGCCGGTTCCGCTTTTGGCACGATTTGCACGTGGCGGGAGGCATGTATGCGCTTGTCTTGCTTCTGGCAATGGCGTTGACCGGGCTTACGTGGTCTTTCCCCTGGTATCGCGCAGGCTTTTATAAGGTATTCGGAGTAGAGGCCAAACAAGGGACGGGGCATCACGATGCCCCGCAAGCGGCTGCTACTTCATATGCTTGCTGGCAACAGGTTTATGAGGAACTGAAAGAACGTAACAACGGCTATAAACAGATTACGGTTTCCAATGGTTCTGCCACCGTATCTTTTGAACGTTTCGGCAATCAGCGGGCTTCCGACCGTTATACCTTTAATCCGAGCAACGGCGAAATCACCGGAACCGCCTTGTATAAGATGCCGATGCTTCGGGCAGGATACGCGGCTGGATATATTCCGTGCATGTGGGCAGTTGGGGAGGTATGTTTACCCGTGTACTGACATTCATTGCCGCATTGCTGGGCGGAACGCTTCCGCTGACGGGCTATTATCTGTGGATACGGCGTATCGGCCGCAAGGCTAAAGCCGCACCGAACCGATAAGGGCAGCTCTTTGCTCTACCTATAATTTGTATCTCTTTCAGGCCTTACTTTGCCTGCATCCTTTTCTCCGGACGTGGCTAAGGTTTCGGCAGATATGTTCCCCACCGTGAAACAAACCGTTTCCCGGTGGGGAACGACTTGTTCCACGGCGGGGAACTTTTAGTTTCTCCTGAGGAAACTTCCGTTTCCATCAGGGGAAATTATTGTTTTCATCAGGGGAAACCGAAGTTTCTCCTTAATGAAACGTTTGTTGTCTTTTATGCAGGATTGATTATCCTTCTGATTTCAGCCTCTGTTCCGCAGAATGGTCCGTGTTTGCAGCTTGATGGTGCACATGGCAGCGGCAAAGCAGCCTGCTTCCCGATAGGATGCGCCTTTGTTCCGCATATACAGATAACCCACCATATAAGTATCTCCGCATCCGGTGGCATCCACTATCTGCAGGGCGGAGTAGGCGGGAATTTCATGGAACTGTCCTTTGGCATATATCAGCGAACCTTTGTCTCCCAACGTCAGCAGCACTTCTTTCACACCCCAGTCTGCAATGAGCAGGGCGGCTTCGTGAGGCTCTTTGCAGCCGGTAAGGACTTCCATTTCGGTTTCGTTGGCCTTTAAGATATGGATGTGCTTCAGGGCTTCTCTCTTTTCCGGCCAGTCTACGGGCAGCACCTTTTCATTGTCCACCTTGCGCAGGAACCCCTGAACGTCTACCGATAGCAGGCCTTTGCCCGACAGGTATTTGATGACGTCCAATGAAAAGTCGTCGGCAAGCAGACTGCCCAGGTGGATAATCCGTGCATTGACGTCCTGCAGGCCTTCCATTGTAAACGGGTCGGCCTTTGCCGTGACGCGTTGCGTACGTTCGTTCTGGTTTTCTCCGTATATGTTTTCAAAGCAGACGGAACGGGCACTGGGCAGAGCCTTTACCTCAATGCCTTCTTTCCGTATGTCTTCCACAACGTTCATCTCCGTGTGGGCAAGGGATGTGACCAATAAAAAGCCGTTCGGGTCGAGATGCTTGATGGCATGCGCAAAGTAAAAGGAAGTGCCGCCCGGCATGTATATCGTGTTCTTGGTGGTAACTATCTTGTCTTGTGTAATATAACCGATGCAGCATAAATCGTGTACACTCATTGTTCCCTATTGTTTTGATTCGTTTATTTGTAATTTTGCTGCAAAGGTAATGAATTATTGAGAAAAACGGTAATACTTTGTCAGTCCAGTATCTTCTTCATGAGTTCGTCATACTTCTTGTCGTCACCTGCCATGACCTTCAGTTGCCGGGTAAGCAGTTTGAGGTGAAGGCTTTCGTCCGCAATCAGTTTTGCCAGCAGCTTGCGGGCAATGTCTGCGGTTGGTGTACTTGCGGTAATTCGTTCCTTCACCGACTTGTAGAACCCGATAGTGGCCACTTCCGAATGCGCGGCGAGGGTGAGCGCTTCGACGGGTGTTTCGCCTATATTGACGTTCTTGCTGTCATACGGTTTGGGAAGTGTACCACCCAGTGCTACGATGGCGTCCCGTATGTGTGCGTAATGCTTCATTTCCACCAAGGCGATGCCCAGCATCAGTTCGCCGATTTCATCTTCAAAGACGGCTTCCTGCTGGGTATATTGCAGGATAGCGGTAATTTCGGAATACTCCGCATTTTCTATGGCAGGATAGAACCATTCGGGCTGTACGCCGTCATTGGGTTTCATGTCATCGGGCTCCACCCATTCCACATCCTGGTTCGAATACTTTAGCACATCCACCAGGGCATCCGCCATTTTATCCACATAATTAATCATATCAGTTAAGTTTTAGAGTTATGTGGGGGACAACAATCGGTAAAGGCACTTGGTTTGGAGTATTTTAAAATATTCGGGAATGTTTGCAGTATATTCGTGCGATTTAACCGTTTGTGGCGTTTGTTTTGTGCCAATGCCGGCAAGATAATCCTTTTTAATTCTGGGCATATTTATATTCCGTCGGTGTCATTCCCGTTATCTTCTTGAACAGGCAGGTGAAGTGCTGTGAGTTTGCATATCCCAGCTTCCTGGCTGTCATGCCGACCGTATAATCCTTGTTCCGCAACATCTTCTTAGCCATGTCCAGCCGCATCAGTTGAAAGTATTCGTGCATGCTTTTTCCGGTCTCGAACTTGAGCAGGTCGCGGAAATAGCAAGGTGACAAGTGAAGAGCGTCTGCACAATATTCTTCTGTGGGCATCGCACCGCCTTCCAGCCTGCCGGACAAGATGTATCCGTTCAGAAGTGAATGGATTTTGTGCAGAATTATTTTATTGGCCTCGCAACGGGTAATGAACTGGCGTTCGTTGAAGCGCGCACAATAATCCAGCAATAGCTCGATATGGCGCGATATCAAAGTTTTGCTATGGCGGTCTATGGCATGCCGAAGTTCTTCTTCGATATTGTGGATGCACTCTGTGATTTTCATCTTTTCGCGCGATGAAAGATGCAGCGACTCGTTCGGTTTGTAGAAAAAGAAGGAATAGTCTCCGATGTGGTTCCCCAATGCAGTGTGCGCCATTAAATCCGGATGAAAAGCCAGCATTCGCCCTTTTGGAGCAAGCATATTGTCTATATCCAGCTTAATGGACTCGCCCGGCGTACGGAATATCAGTGTGGCGTTGGAATAGTCGTAGTATTTGCGTCCGTACATAAGTTTTCCGGCTTCCCCTTCTATCAGGATAATCGTATAGAAATCACATCGGATGGTACGCTGCTCCAGATTGGCTTCGGATAGGTCAACGACACTTACCAACGGATGCAGCGTCTTGCAGCCCATACAACAGTTACACTGATGTACGGTCTCTATATTCAGTATTTCTTTTTTCATAAGGATAATCTTATCGGTATCCTTTATATTTGCAGCTTTCTGTATTCTCCGGGTGTGTATCCCGTATTCTTCTTGAAGATGCGATTGAAATGCTGCGAATATTGGAATCCCAGTTCATAGGCAATCTGGCTGACCGTCTTTTCCGTTCCTGCAATCATCTCTTTGGCTATGTCAATCATTCTGGTTTGGATGTATTCCTGTGCGCTTTTTTCCGGTTTCTTTCTTTATCAGGTCACCGAAGTAGTTGGGTGACAGGAACACTTTGTCGGCGAAGTATTTTACGGGAAGCGCAGTCCGTCCGTTTGCGGTTTGTCGCTTTGGAAATAATCGTCGAGCAAGGCTTCGAATTTTACCAGTACGCTTTTGTTGCTTTCCGAACGGGTAATGAATTGTCTTTCGTAGAAGCGCATGCAGTAATCCAGCAGCAGTTCGATGTTCCGTGAAATCAGACGTTTGCTATGCTTGTCGATCGGATGTTGGAGTTCCATTCTTATTTTCTCCAGACAATCTGTGAATATGCTTTTTTTCTTCTTCGGATAGGTGCAGGGCTTCGGCCGAGGCGTACGAAAAGAATGAATAATGTTTGATGTCTTGTCCTAAAGAAGTTCCTTTAATCAAGTCGGGGTGAAACAGCAGGCCGTGGGCGTTCGGCCGTACTCCTTGCGGCATGTCCACCTCAACCACCTGTCCCGGGGCAAAGCTGGTGACCGTTCCTTCCTGATAATCGTAAATCTGCCGGCCATAACGGATGTCTCCGCATTTGACGTTTTTCAGGAAAAGGGCATACACCCCGTAGTTCATCGTGAAATGCGTTGGAAATCTGGTGGCTTCCGACAGGTTTACCACACTTACCAGCGGGTGTAGTGTTTCGAGTCCGAAGAGTCGGTTGTATTGGTCTACCGTGTCCAGTTTAATAACTTCTTTCATAAGGTATTGTTCTTTAGTTCTACGCAAATGTAGAGAATAAAAGCATATGTAGTACACCTCTCCGCACAGAAACAGTAAATAGGTTACAAATGTCCGTAATTCATTCACACGAGCGCTGCCGCCATTCATTTACATTTGCAGTGTAATCTATGTAATATTCAGAACCATGACACTTGATAATTTTTTAGAATATGTAAAGACACGAAAAGCTCTTGACACGGAAGATATACATCGTTTTATGGATGAAATGAGCAATGAGGCAAGACGCATCACATTCAAACTGAATGCATCTTTCCATGCTCCGGATGAGGTGAGAGCATTGCTCTCCGAACTCTTTGGAAAGCCCGTTCCACCCTCACTGCGGGTGTTCCCGCCGTTTTATACGGATTTCGGAAAGAATATTGAAATCGGTAATGACGTATTTATCAATGCCTGCTGTCATTTTCAGGATCACGGTGGGGTTACATTGGGAGACGGTTGCCAGATAGGGCATAACGTCGTTTTTGCAACCCTCAACCACGGGCTTGCTCCCGAAGACCGCCATACGACTTATCCTGCACCTATTATACTTGGCAGGAATGTGTGGGTAGGCTCAAATTCCACTATTCTGCAAGGCGTGACGATTGGCGATAATGCGGTGGTGGCAGCCGGGGCGGTGGTGACAAAAGATGTTCCGGCGGATGCAATCGTAGGGGGAGTGCCAGCCAAGGTTATCAAATATATCCGATAACTCCATTCATCGCCATGATAATGATTTTGGTAATACGGTCTGCTTTAGTTTGTTCTGTTTTTGCAGAATTAGCCCAATCAACGAGCGCCTTTTTCTGAACGTTACTATATGCTTCAATCTTTTCCTGTGCGCCCTCTTCATGTTGCATACACAAAAGTAATTCTTCCGTTATCCGGTTCTTTTCAACCTCATGATATAGTAAACAGAGCATCATACAGATGCTTTTCATGCTTTTTCTTGAAATAATTTAAAGCAAGTGCTTATAGTTTAAAACTTTGTACTATATTTAAAATTGAATTACATCCGGTAGAGAAATAGGTTTGTCTTTGTTCCGGATGATTATAGGGAAAGAGCGGATAAGAAGTGAAAACGAAATTAGTGAAAAAGTATGACTCTATAAGAAAGAATTCAATAGATTTGCTTTGAGAAAAATAAGTAAAATGAGGGCTGAATTATGAATATCATAGAACGTATAGACAGACCTTGTGAATATGTAGAAGTGGCACAGACAGCCTTGATTGCCTGCCAATACTTATATTTATGGTTGTTTGCCGGACCGGATGATGCCTATAAGGTATATTCGCTGGCAATCCTGATGGCATTTGAATTTGTTATGGTGCATTCGGGACTTTTTATGGCAGCTATGCCGCTCAAGGCTTCAATACGGCTGTTTATTCCGTTGTATGGGCTTTTTGCATTTGCATTTGGGCATTCAATGCGGGAGGGGATTATACAATCATCATTCTTTACCTTGCAACTGTGCTCAACAGAATGCGTTTCGCTTTTTCAATGTCAGTAAATCGGTCCAGCAGCGGGTAGTCAGACAATCGATGATTGCCTTGGCCGTTTATTTTGTGTTGACGGTATCGGTGGTATGTGCAGAATCTGTCATTCCTTCTTTCAGCTTAGGAACAGCTTTTTCCGAATCGGCATCCTATACCCGTGAAGTACGTGCCGGAGGATTGTTTGTTGAAAAGCCTTATGTGCCAATATGTCTCGGATTTCTGTATTACAGTGTACTTTCTTTTTTAATTTCAAAACTGTATGGCGGGAACGTGCTTTCATTAAAAGAAGATGCACCGGAGGCTATACTGAAGAAGTGACAAATAAGAGACAACAGAAAAATAAATAATTATGAAAAATGCGATTTTAACAATTGTGCTGTCAGGTATGGCACTATTCTTATAATAAAGTGGTTGCTCTTGAAAAGAAAGACACGAATGACATTTGAAGCGTTGCGCAAGTTTGAAGCAGGGATATTGAAAAAATCATTCCGGTACTTCACAGCCCGGAATGAAAGCATAATGTTACAAGAGTTTTATGAATGAGAGATCAGAATATCTTTTTACCTTTTTTACTAATACGTTCTAATTAACACTTTGGTTTCTATCTTACAAATCTACTGTAGGTTTCAATGATAGTATAACAAAGGCTGTGCCAAAAATGGTATAAAAAGGTAAGTGGTTTAATATCAGTTATATAATACTGATGGCTTTTTGCGCTATTGTGGAAAATTATACTATAATTCCACATTAATATTCCACAATTCCACATTAAGATGAAAGACTATTGTTTTCTATCTTGTTGATATTTAGTTTTCTATCTTGTAATTCTAATTTTGGCACAGCATTTGTTCGGAATTTTATGTCCTAAGATGTAGACTAACTGAATTATTCCAAGCTTATAGTTGTGTAAAGTTAGTATTGATAATGTTTAAGAGATAGTGTTCTCGTAAAAATGTTGTAGTGTTGTCCCGGTGTTGTGAAACATCGGGACGATATTGTTTTTGGTAAGCAGCAGAAAATGAATTGTTATGAGTGTTGGGGATAAAAAGCTCTTGCGCTTTCCGGCAAGGGGTAAAAGTCAGCCATCCGTTATCTCGGACTATTCCGATTATAATGCGTTTCAGGTGCTTTTTCACTTGCTCCTAAAAGGACCCTGAATTTGCACCTGGCATACTTCTCAGAAACGCTATATTCTGCTTCACCTCAAACAAATAAAAAGCTCTAATTCTATTAAGAATCAGAGCTTTTTCTAATTTTGCTTTCTTGAGAAGCGGTGCGTACGGGACTCGAACCCGTGACCCCATGCGTGACAGGCATGTATTCTAACCAACTGAACTAACGCACCATCATTTCATTTTATCATTGCTATCTCTCTCGATTGCGGTTGCAAAGGTAGGTGTTTTTTTTGAATCTGCAATAGCTGTGATAAACTTTTTTTCAAGGCTTCTTGTCTGTGTTTACTTTTTGTTCTCATATTTAGGAAGTTGTAAAAAATAAGAGATGTAATGTTTAACAAATATTTAGAATTGTTCTTTGCAGCTTGTTTATGTCCTGTTTATATGTTATTTAGTATGCGATTAGACGTCAATATATAGAGAAAACGAAACAATTTTCGCTAACTTTTAAACTTCTTGTTTGAAAAGTTCGTTATTTTGCAATAAATCGTTATTTTTGCGAACTCAAGACAAGAATATTGCAATTAGAGAACAATAAAAATAGAGTTTAGGATGATGAAAACGGCGAAGCTGTTACTTCACTGTCCCGATCAGCCGGGAATTTTGGCAGAAGTAACAGATTTTATAACGGTAAACAAAGGTAATATTATCTATTTGGATCAATATGTAGACCATGTGGAGAATATTTTTTTCATGCGTATCGAGTGGGAATTGGAAAGCTTTCTGGTTCCTCAAGAGAAGATAGAGGACTATTTTGAAACATTGTATGCGCAGAAGTACGGAATGAGTTTTCGCCTTTATTTTTCGGATGTCAAACCGCGTATGGCTATTTTCGTGTCGAAGATGCCGCACTGCCTGTTCGATCTGCTGGCGCGCTATACGGCAGGTGAATGGAATGTGGAGATACCTCTTATAATAAGCAATCATCCAGATTTGCAGCATGTAGCAGAACGCTTCGGCATACCTTTTCATCTGTTTCCTATTACTAAGGAGACAAAAGAAGAGCAGGAAAAGAAAGAAATGGAACTGCTTGCCAAGCACAAGGTGAACTTCATCGTACTGGCACGTTATATGCAGGTCATTTCCGAGAAGATGATAGACGCTTATCCCAACCGCATCATCAATATTCATCACTCTTTCCTTCCGGCATTTGTAGGGGCGAAACCCTACCATGCAGCATTTGAGCGTGGTGTGAAGATTATAGGAGCTACCAGCCACTACGTTACTACGGAATTGGATGCAGGGCCTATCATCGAGCAGGATGTGGTACGCATCACGCATAAAGATACGGTGCAGGACTTGGTGAACAAGGGCAAGGATTTGGAGAAAATCGTTCTTTCGCGTGCCGTTCAGAAGCATATCGAGCGTAAGGTGTTGGCGTATAAGAATAAGACAGTAATATTTAATTAGTAGTTGATGAAGGTTGCAGTTGTCAAATATAATGCAGGTAACATCTGTTCGGTTGATTATGCCTTGAGGCGTTTGGGCGTTGAGGCGGAGATTACGGCAGATGAAAAGGTTCTACGTGCTGCGGATAAAGTCATTTTCCCCGGAGTGGGTGAAGCGGAAACAACCATGAATTTCCTGAATGCCGGCGGAATGGGCAGACTGATAAAAGAACTGCATCAGCCGGTGTTGGGTATCTGTTTGGGAATGCAGTTGATGTGTCGCCATTCGGAGGAAGGAGATGTGGATTGCCTTGGTATTTTTGATGTTGGCGTGAAACGTTTTGTTTCGCTAAAGCATGAGGATAAAGTTCCCCATATGGGATGGAATACGATTTCACAGACTGACAGCAAGCTCTTCAGGGGCTTCACGAAAGAGGAATTTGTCTATTTCGTACACAGCTTTTATGTGCCGGTCAACGATTGTACGGCTGCCGTAACGGATTATATACTTCCGTTCAGTGCTGCTTTGCATAAGGATAATTACTATGCCACCCAGTTTCATCCTGAAAAAAGTGGAAGTGTGGGCGAACGTATCTTGCAGAACTTTTTGGACTTATAGTGAAAGAATCCGATATTTGATAATTCGTAATTAATTGAAATGATAGAGTTAATTCCCGCTATTGACATCATCGACGGAAAGTGCGTACGCCTCTCCCAGGGTGATTATAACAGCAAGAAAGTGTATAATGAGAACCCCGTAGAAGTAGCTAAGGAACTTGAAGCGCATGGTATCCGACGCCTTCATGTGGTAGACCTCGACGGAGCCGTTTCCCACCATGTGGTAAATTACCGCACGCTGGAGCAGATAGCTTCCCGTACTTCTTTGGTTATAGATTTCGGTGGCGGGGTGAAGAGCGATGAAGATTTGGTCATTGCATTTGAAAGCGGTGCACAGATGATAACGGGCGGTAGTATTGCCGTACAGAATCCCGAACGTTTCTGTCACTGGTTGCAAACATACGGCTCGGAGAGAATAATTCTCGGAGCTGATGTGAAAGACCATAAGATTGCCGTCAACGGTTGGAAGGATGAGAGTGCTTGCGAATTGTTCCCGTTTTTGAAAGATTATGTCGGGAAAGGTGTTCGTAAAGTCATCTGTACCTACATCAATTGCGACGGTATGCTGCAAGGTCCTTCCATATCTCTGTATAAAGAGATGTTGGAAGCGCATCCCGACCTTTACCTTATAGCCAGTGGCGGAGTGAGTTGTGCCGAGGATATTCGCCAACTGGAAGCAACGGGTATACCTGCCGTGATTTTCGGTAAGGCATTGTATGAAGGGCGTATAACTTTTAAAGAACTGGAAGCGTTTATGATATAAATTTGCGTAACATTGCATTCATTATTGTTGCTCAACGTAAATCGAGTCATAAATCCAAAATCATAAATAAAATAAGAGTGTTAGCAAAGAGAATCATCCCCTGCCTTGACATCAAAGATGGACAGACCGTAAAAGGAACTAATTTTGTGAACCTGCGTCAGGCAGGTGATCCTGTGGAATTGGCGCGTGCTTACAGCGAGCAAGGGGCCGATGAGTTGGTCTTTCTGGATATTACCGCCAGTTTTGAGGGGCGCAAGACATTTGCCGAACTGGTGAAGCGTATTGCCGCCAATATCAGCATACCTTTCACCGTAGGTGGCGGAATCCATGAACTGAGTGATGTAGACCGGCTTCTGAATGCCGGCGCGGACAAGATATCCGTCAATTCCTCGGCTATTCGCTGTCCCGGACTGATTGACGAGATAGCCAAGCATTTCGGTTCGCAGGTTTGTGTATTGGCTGTTGATGCCAAGCAGACGGAAAAGGGTTGGTGGTGTTTTCTCAATGGTGGGCGTGTGGAGACCGACAAAGAACTCTTTGCCTGGACAAAGGAAGCGCAGGAGCGCGGTGCGGGCGAGGTGCTTTTTACCAGTATGAACCATGACGGCGTAAAGACCGGATATGCCAACGAAGCCCTTGCCGCTCTTGCCGACAGACTTTCCATACCCGTTATCGCATCGGGCGGAGCAGGCGTGAAAGAGCACTTCCGTGATGTCTTTTTGGAAGGAAAAGCAGATGCCGCCTTGGCCGCCAGCGTTTTTCATTTCGGAGAAATTAAAATTCCCGATTTAAAATCGTATCTTTGCGCCCAAGGAGTCGCAATGAGAAGATGATAAGGAGTTATAAGTTATGAGTTATAAGTTATTCGCTGCTGCACGAAGCACGGATGAAAACGACTCATAACAATAACTCACAACAAAATAACTCATAACTTATAACTTAAAAAAGATGTTGGACTTTGATAAAATGAACGGACTCGTTCCGGCAATTATACAGGATGCTGACACGACCAAGGTGCTTATGTTAGGTTTTATGAACCGGGAAGCATATGATAAGACGGTAGAAACGGGTAAAGTAACATTCTTTAGCCGTACCAAGAACCGTCTTTGGACAAAAGGTGAGGAGAGCGGCAATTTCCTGAACGTGGTTTCCATGAAAGAGGATTGCGACAAGGATACTTTGCTGATTCAGGTACATCCTGTCGGTCCGGTTTGTCATACGGGTACGGATACTTGCTGGGGAGAGAAGAACGAACAGCCCGTTATGTTCCTGAAACTTCTTCAGGACTTCATCGACAAGCGTCATGCTGAAATGCCGGAAGGCTCTTACACAACCAGCCTATTCCAGTCGGGTGTCAATAAAATGGCGCAGAAGGTAGGTGAAGAAGCGGTTGAAACTGTTATTGAAGCATGCAACGGTACTGACGAACGTCTGATATACGAGGGAGCCGATTTACTGTATCATCTTATCGTATTGCTGACCTCTAAAGGTTATCGCATAGAAGATTTGGCACGTGAGCTGGAAGAACGTCACAGTGCGGATTGGAAGAAACACTAAGTTGTTATGGATGAAGTGCTGATACGATATAAAGATGTGGAGATACACCAGCAAGAGCTGTGTGTGTTGAACGATGTAAACTTGGAGTTACATAAGGGAGAGTTTGTCTACCTCATCGGTAAAGTCGGTTCGGGTAAGACGAGTTTGCTCAAAACCTTTTACGGTGAACTGGATATGGCGGCGGGCGATGCCGAGGTGTTGGGATATGATATGTTGCATATCAAGCGCAAGCATATTCCGCAGTTGCGTCGTAAGTTGGGTATCGTATTTCAGGATTTCCAGTTGCTCACCGACCGTACGGTGTATGACAATCTTGAGTTCGTTCTCCGTGCCACCGGGTGGAAGAATAAGGGAGAGATAAAAGACCGTATCAACGAAGTATTGCAATTGGTGGGTATGAGCAATAAAGGTTATAAATACCCCAATGAATTGTCGGGAGGCGAACAACAGCGTATCGTGATAGCTCGTGCTGTACTAAACTCTCCGGAAGTAATTCTTGCCGATGAGCCAACCGGAAATCTGGATGTGGAGACGGGATTTGCCATAACCCAGCTTTTACATAGTATCAGTGAGGCGGGTTCGCTGGTTATTATGACTACGCACAATATGCAGTTGCTTTGGGAATATCCGGGGCGCGTATACCGTTGTGCCGACCATTTGATAACGGACGTAACGGAGCAGTATTCCGTTGCGTCGTCAATAGAAGAGAAATAAACAAGATTATATAACATTTTAATACAGAAACGAAAATGAAAGTTTTAAAGTTTGGAGGTACTTCAGTAGGTTCGGCTCAGCGAATTAAGGAAGTGGCCAAATTGATTACCGATGGTGAACGTAAGATTGTGGTTCTCTCTGCCATGTCGGGTACCACAAACACATTGGTTGAGATTTCGGACTATCTGTACAAGAAGAATCCGGAAGGTGCTAACGAGATTATCAACAGACTGGAAACGAAATATCGCCAGCACATTGATGAACTTTATGCCACTCCCGAATATAAGCAGAAAGGTCTGGAACTTATCAAATCCCATTTCGACTATATCCGTTCTTATACCAAAGACCTTTTTACGCTGTTCGAGGAGAAGGTAGTGCTGGCGCAGGGTGAGTTGATTTCTACCGCCATGATGAATTACTATCTGCAGGAATGTGGTGTGAAGTCGGTTTTGCTTCCGGCTTTAGAATATATGCGTACGGACAAAAATGCTGAACCTGATCCTGTTTACATCAAAGAAAAACTTCAGGTTCAGCTTGAGTTGCATCCCAATGCCGACATTTATATCACACAAGGTTTTATCTGCCGCAACGCCTATGGTGAGGTAGACAATCTGCAACGTGGCGGCAGCGATTATACCGCTTCTCTGATAGGTGCGGCTGTCAATGCTTCCGAAATCCAGATTTGGACGGACATCGACGGTATGCACAACAACGACCCGCGTATTGTGGACAAGACCTCTCCCGTGCGCCATCTTCATTTTGAAGAGGCAGCCGAGCTGGCATATTTCGGTGCAAAAATCCTGCACCCTACCTGTATCCAGCCCGCCAAGTATGCTAACATCCCCGTGCGCCTGCTCAATACAATGGATCCCACGGCTCCGGGTACACTCATCTCCAACGATACGGAGAAAGGCAAAATCAAGGCTGTAGCTGCAAAGGATAATATCACAGCTATCAAAATCAAGTCCAGCCGTATGTTGCTTGCTCATGGTTTCTTGCGCAAAGTGTTTGAAATCTTTGAAAGCTACCAGACTTCTATCGACATGATTTGTACGTCCGAAGTAGGTGTATCCGTTTCTATCGACAATACCAAGCATCTCAACGAGATTCTGGACGATTTGAAGAAATACGGTACAGTAACGGTAGATCAGGATATGTGTATCATCTGTGTGGTAGGCGACCTGGAATGGGAGAACGTCGGCTTTGAAGCCAAAGCGCTCGATGCCATGCGCGACATACCGGTACGTATGATTTCTTTTGGCGGCAGTAACTATAACATTTCTTTCCTTATCCGCGAATGTGATAAGAAACAGGCTTTGCAGTCGCTCAGCGATGCGCTGTTCAACGAGTAATAAAAGAAAACAGTAGATATGAGCGCTTTTACCTTTTGATAAAAGCGCTCTTTTTAACTAAACGAAGATATAACCCATAATAATTATATGAAAGGAACATTTCCTATTGACAAATTCCGCGAATTGCGTACCCCGTTTTATTATTACGACACGAAGGTGCTGCGCGATACCCTTTCCTGCATCCGTACCGAAGCGTCACGATACGATAACTATTCGGTGCATTATGCGGTGAAGGCCAATGCCAATCCTAAGGTTCTGACTATTATCCGTGAGAGCGGGTTGGGAGCGGACTGTGTGAGTGGCGGTGAAATCCGTGCGGCAATCAAGGCTGGTTTCCCAGCCGACAAGATTGTGTTTGCCGGAGTGGGTAAGGCAGATTGGGAGATAAATCTTGGATTGGATTATAATATCTTCTGCTTTAATGTAGAGTCCATACCCGAACTGGAAATTATCAACGAACTGGCCGCAGCCAAAGGCAAGGTAGCCAATGTTGCTTTCCGTATCAACCCCAATGTAGGCGCGCATACGCATGCCAACATCACTACCGGATTGGCGGAAAATAAGTTCGGTATCAGTATGGAAGATATGGACCATGTGATAGACGTGGCGCAGGAGATGAAAAATGTCAAGTTCATCGGGCTGCATTTCCACATCGGTTCGCAGATATTGGATATGGGCGATTTTGTGGCTTTGTGTAATCGTGTCAACGAATTGTTGGACAAACTCGAAGCCCGTCAGATACGTATCGAACACGTTAATGTGGGTGGTGGGCTCGGCATTGATTACGGACATCCCAACCGTCAGCCTGTACCCGATTTCAAAAGCTATTTCGAAACCTACGATAACTGCTTGAAACTCCGTTCTTATCAGACACTTCATTTTGAATTGGGGCGTTCGGTAGTGGGGCAGTGCGGTTCGCTTATTGCAAAGGTTTTATATGTAAAGCAAGGCACTAATAAGCAGTTTGCTATTCTTGATGCAGGTATGACGGACTTGATTCGTCCTGCACTCTATCAGGCATTCCATAAGATAGAGAACATTACTTCCGATGCTCCGCAGCAAACTTATGATGTAGTGGGGCCTATCTGCGAATCATCCGATGTCTTTGGCAAGGCTATTGATTTGAACGGTGTGAAGCGTGGCGACCTTATAGCCCTTCGCTCTGCCGGAGCTTATGGTGAAATCATGGCTTCAGGTTATAACTGCCGTGAGTTGCCGCAAGGTTATACATCGGACGAACTGGTATAAGTGCAGTACAAGATTTGAATGATTTATCAAGCACGGGAACATCCTTTTTGTTTCTGTGCTTGTTTTTTATAGCTACCTGATTTTTTTGTTGTATTTTTACAGCATTAATATCTGATATAAATCCATTATGAAACACAAGTCGATTTTCTTTTCACTTAGCCTGATATTTAGTTCGTTTTGTCTTTCAGCGCAGGAATTGCCGAAAGAAGTGGTCTGGCAAGAGATAGAGGGAGTTAATGTACCGATTCCGCCTCAGACGCATCCCCGTTTGTATGTTCGCTCATCCGATTTACCCGCGTTGAAGGAACGTCTGAAAACTCCTCAGGCACAGCAGACACTCTCTCTTATGAAAGAGCTGAGCAAAGACCGTACTTCGGCCGAAGAAGCTGCCGTTACAAACCGCGGTTTCCGCTATTATTACGAGATGCGCGGCGTTACATCGCGGGTGCAGTTGCAAGCCCTTGACTATCTGTTGGAAGGTGACAAACGTTTGGCACGCCGTGCCATTACAGCCATGCTCGATACGTTGCAGCGTGCCTCTTTCGGCACTCGTTCCGACTTGTCGCGGGCCAGCGGAGCCATGCTGATAACGGGGGCTATGGTATATGACTGGTGCTACGACCAGATGAAGAGTTCCGAGAAGCAGGCTTATATCAAAGAATTTATCCGTCTGGCAAAGAGTATGGAATGCGGTTATCCGCCACGCAATAACCAACCCATAGCGGGGCATCCGTCGGAGTGGATGATTATGCGCGATATGCTGTCTGCAGGCATTGCCATTTATGATGAATATCCCGATATGTACAATCATGTCATTACCATGCTTTATCGTGATTATATCCCGGCACGCAACTATTTTTACGAAGGGCAGAACTATCACCAGGGCACGAATTATGTACATGTCCGCTTTGCCTGCGACCTCTTTCCTTTATGGATTTTGGATAAGATGGGAGCCGGTAGCATTTACAGCTCTTCGGCGAGGTTCGTACTCTACGACATTATCTACCGCCGGCGTCCCGACGGAGTGTTGATGCCTGCGGGCGATGATTATCCGCAGAACCGTCCCGCATTGCTTACTATGCCGACGCCTATGTTTTTGGCTTCCAGTTATTATAAAGATGAATATCTGGCTTATGAGTTCGAGCGTAATCCCCGGTTGGACAAGTCGGGCAACGAGTCCATGAACCATTGTCTGATATACGATCTGTTGTGGCGTGACTACACCCTGAAAGGCAAGGCCCCCGACGACCTTCCTTTGACACGTTATTCCGGTACTCCCTATGGTTGGATGATTGCCCGTACCGGTTGGGATGCCAACAGCGTGATTGCCGAGATGAAAATTAATGAGCAATTTGTGGGTAACCACCAGCACATGGACGGCGGCAGTTTCCAGATTTATCACAAAGGCCCTTTGGCTATCGATGCCGGTGCTTATAGCGGTAGTTCGGGCGGTTATAACAGTCCCAACAACAAAAATTACTTCAAACGTACCATTGCCCATAATTCATTGCTGGTGTACGACCCTGACGAAAAGTTCGGCTGTTGGAACTATGGCGGGGGTGGAAAGACACGGTTTGCAACCAATGACGGCGGGCAGCGTATGTGCGGCGAAGGTTGGAAAACCTGCAATTCGCTCGACAGCCTTTTGTCCGAGGAATATACGGTAGGTAAAGTGTTGGCTCATGGATTTGGTCCTGACGCGCAGGCTCCCGATTATTCTTATTTGAAGGGGGATATAACACAAGCCTATACCCGGAAAGTGAAAGAGGCGAAACGTTCTTTCGTATTCCTCAACCTGAAGTCCGAAACAGTGCCTGCTGCACTTATTGTATATGATAAAGTATCGGCTTCCAATCCCGATTTCCGCAAATACTGGTTGCTGCATAGCATCGAAGAACCCACGCTTGAAGGTAATACTTTCACCGTGCGGCGCACCAAAGACGGTGATAGCGGTATGCTGCACAACACCGTCCTTTTACCTCAGACGGATAATCTTCGTATTGATAAGATTGGTGGTCCCGGTAAGGAAAATTGGGTGTTCGGCACTAACTATCCCAACGATGCCGTAGCCCCTTATCTTGACAATGCTAACGAGCGCGGAGCCTGGCGGGTAGAAGTTTCACCCGCTGCCCCTGCCGTTACTGATAACTTCCTGAATGTGATACAGGTTGCCGATAACCGATGCAATCGGTTGAACGCAGTGCAGCGTATTGAGGATGACCGGATAGTAGGTGTTCAGTTAGCCGATCGTGTCGTTACTTTTGCCAGGAGCAGCGAACCGCTGCAGAAAGATTTTACCCTTACAGTTAACGGTACGGGTACATATAAATTTGTCATTACCGACCTTAAAGCAGGAAACTGGCAAGTAAAGAAGGACGGTCGCATCTTTATTCCGTTGACCGAGGTGCAGGCTTCCGATGGAGTGCTTGCTTTTGAGGGGAGTGCCAGTAGTTATGAATTTTGTAGGTAATAATTTTAAATAAACAATAGAGCAGGTATTTAACTTGTTCTATTGTTTCTGTTATTTGCACTGTTGATAAAATAATGTAGTTATGAAACAATACGAAGCTGTCATAGAAACCTTAGATAAGTTGGGTGGAGTCGCAACTTTAGGAGAGCTGAACAGAGAGTTTTTAAAATAAGCGACTGTGAGTGGAAAACAAAAACTCCATTTGCTAGTATTCGTCGCATTGTACAACAAACTAAAGGAATTTATAAAATAAAGCCTGGATTATACGGACTTGAGAAGTATAGAAAACAAATAGAAGATAGGGGGGAGTATTGTAGAAACCGAGAAGAACAAAGATTCAAATGATGTTATAATGTTCAGCCATACTTACTATCAAGGTATTCTATTAATAATAGGGAAGTTCCGTAACATGCAGACTTTCGTACCCAAACAAGATAAAAACAAGAAATTCTACGATGGGCACAAGTTACACGAACTTTCTACTCTTGCAGAACAGCCGCCTTATTCCTATCCTCAACTGATAAAGCGCAGTTCTACTATTGATACGATATGGTTTAATGAACGCAATATGCCTCATTCCTTTTTTTGAGATAGAGCATTCTACGGACATCCAGAACTCTTTGCTGAAATTCAACGACCTGCAAGATTTCTACGTAAGAATGGCAATAGTTGCCGATATAAAACGAAAACCTGAATTTGAAGCGAAGATGCGTTTTCATGCATTCGATGATTTACGTTTATACAAACGTGTGTCATTTTTAAGTTATGATGCCCTTGTTAAGCAATACGAAATGGAACAGGAAAAACAATCATTTGAATTTATCCTTTAGATTTGCAAATACTTGCTTTTCTTTATTTCGTAATAAAATTAAAGATATTGCTCTTTTGGATAATATGGGACTATTGCCTGCACAAGAGGACTTTGCTTGCGGTTATGATTTACCCTTTTAATGAACATCCAAGAGTTCTTTGTTACGGTTGTTTTGGGTTTGAAAATATAGGTCTGTATAAAATAGTGCTCCCCGCACTTCACAGTGCAGGGAAGGCACAGCAAACAAACAAAACATTTCTGATTTGAATAAAGAGATATTCTTATCAGACGTTTTTGTTTTAGATATTTAGAGCGTTTTAATGCTTTGGAAGTGGAAGTTGGATATAAGTTGTGTATGTAAATTCTATATTCTCATTTGTACAAAGCAATGATTTCTTATTATTTTAAGCTATTTATTTCGTACACACCGGATAACAAAAGCTATTATTTCACCTGTTGAAGAGTCTTCACCCCCAATGAATTCATTTTGAAGATGTCTGTTGTACGTAGTGCATAGATAGTATCCTATGGCATCAAAATAAGGTTCGTGCGGATGTCCGTCGGTAAATCTCATAAAGCTACTATATGGGAGTTTTAATACATCTCCGTATATTGTGTATCCATCTTTGGGTACTCCTTTTTTGCATAGGAAAGCAAATTATTGAACTCTTGTAAAGTAGGAGTTCTCCAAGTGCTATTAGGTTCAACTTTTCGACATGGGTCTCTTGAATCGGACCAAGTTGTGATAAGTTCCGGATTATTTGGCAACGGATTATTGAATACAAAATAGTCCGGAGCATTATTTGCTTTGCTGCATGTCAGTGTATTGGGATAGATACCATATTTTTTTTTGTTTCTGCTGTATAATATAAGTTTCCGTTTGCCCAAATATTTCCCCGATAATATACCCTTCTGTTGTGGTGAATGAAACGTTGTTGTAATAGGTGTTATTGGCGTTAAGAGTCACTCCGGATAATGTTGTGCTCCTATTGCTAAATGGTTTGTTGCCAATGGTAAGATTCAATTTTATCGTTACGCTTGCAGAAGTTTGTGGCAATAAATACGTGTAATTGCTATACACACTCATCGCATTCGGACTGCTCCAAGTGATATTTATCGTTCCCGATCCGGCTTGTGCTGTCAGTGCATTGTTTGTGAAAGAATAGGTAGCATTATGTTTGGGCAGAGTCACTGTACCCGTACATGCCGTAATTATTCCCATTCTTTCGGCTTGGGCAATGGCTTGTACTCTGTATCGTGCACAATGATGTTTGAACACGATGTTACTCAACGTATATTTGCTGCCTGTATTGTTAATTACAACTCCAGCTTTTACATACGTCATAAAATTTTGCCCGTTTGTTACGGGAACACTTGTAGAGCTGTTGGTAAATGTGGTAATGGCGCTTGAATTGCCGTATGAATAAACGATGAATGTATAAGTTCCCATAGGGAGAATAAGGCTCTTTTGTGGTTTGTACGCTGCTTCCCAACAGCTTATAATCTCCATATCCGGCATAGTTTGCAGTGGAAATTTCGGTGGCGGTAGCCGATTTATAAGCTATGACCCGGAAAGTTATGTTATCTTCCATGTTTGCCCAGCGGGTGGCGGCTTCATCGGTTGCATATCCTGCGGGGTAATACAGTGTACTCACTTTCATATTCAAGTCGTATTCTCCTTTTTGTTTGACGGTTTTTGTTATTCCGCTTCGTGTGCCGGCAATCTCTTCCGTGCTCCAGCCGTTTGTCTGGGGAGCTTCCACCTCAACGAGGATGTTGTTGGGAGAGGGGTTCTCTATGCTGTCCTCGTATTTTCCGCACCCGATTATCAGCAGGACAACCGATATATGGAATAACATATTTCTTATCATTCGTCTCATTTTTTTAAGGTAAAGTAATCGTTTATGAACCGTTTGTCATTTTTGCACCTGCTACCATTGATCCGGACTTTGAGGCATGGTTATTGTTCCCGAACCTGCCGATGTCTGTCCGCTCCACGCTTCTGCTGATATACTTGTTGCTATCACCAATGTCTTGTCGCCCGTAAGTGCTGCTGCTTCCGTGGTATATCCCGCATTGTTCACCGCCTTGATATTCACGATGTAGCGGCAGTTCCTTTTTAGCGGAATATAACTTCCCCCGCTAGTAAGGTCCACTCTGTAATAATGTGTGCTTCCCGCATAAGTACCTCCTACGACAAGGCATACATTATTGTCCCTGCCATTTCCTTGCGGTGTTTCCGCTACGTAGATAGTCCGTATCAGTGATTTGCCGTCCGTGCAGGTGTAAGTCAGCGCATCGTTTGTTCCGGCATCCGGGGGATGGATACGGACGCAACCACGTTATCGGTAATTGTCCCACCGTTTACAGGAGCTGCGTAGCCTTTATTCTTGGTGCAGTACACGCTGACTGTTTTCAACGTAAATCCGCTTATTCCTGCTGCTGTTTCTCCATTTAGCATACATCCCACATCTATGCGTGCCAGCGAACGCAGCAACGTGATGTTTCCCAAAGATGTGGCAGGAGTGATGGCTTGCGTTGCAGTCGTTTCTCCCCACATAGGGAAACGGCTGTAGTTTGTCGTTCCGGTTGCATTCCACATTCCGGTGGCATCGAACGTTATCATTTTCAGAACATCGTTTTTGGCAGTGTTATCCGGAATGACGGGTAGTTTCTTTCCGGCATTGGCTATGACTACAAGTCTGTATTTCTCGCCTATCAGGCTTTGTTTCAGGGTCACTATGTACTTTTCATCCTGTAACTGTACTTGTGGCGCCTCATAGCTGAACGTTTCCGTGGAACTGTTTGCCTTGAATACCAATACTTTCAGTTGGGCTATGTCTATTGTATTTTCCTCGTTGGATGTAATGGCGCGGGTGGCGGTACTTCCGTCCGTTGCCGTCGGTAGCGAAATGCGGAGTGTGAGCATTACTTCGCCATTGTCGGTCAGTGTGCCAGGTTGCCCATTGTCGCAAGCCAGCAGGGCAAGGACGGTTACCGCACAGGTTACGATGCGTAATAATGCGGCGGATTTGCTTCTATATTCCGATAGCCCTGTCATACTTTTTTAATTTACATTTCCGTTTCCTGTTCCACTTCTCCCCATGGCAGTACTTTTACGAATACTCTTATTTCGGTCTTTCTGAAATCTATTTCAATGTCAGTTTGCTTTCCGGCTTCCGCTCGTAAGAGGTGTAGCTCGTTATCCTGCGTAATGGTGCATAGTTTTTCCTGCCCTCTGTATATTTCCACTTCGATACATTCTTCTTCTTGGGTTGGAAATATGCGAAAGGGCGGAGCATAGGCATCTCCTTGCTCATCTGTAAAGGTTGGCGGTTTGTATCCTGCGTTTTCTCCGGTTACTTTTCCCATGAAATCCACTTCGGAACCCGTTCCCCGTACAATGAAGGTATAGGTTTCTCCCTGATACGGATAGCGTTCTGCAAGATAGCGTGTCCGTATGCTCAATCCTGCGGCCATTCTTTTCATAACCAGCGTGATTTTTTCCTCTTGTATGCTCCTTGTAGCGGTGTTGTTCAGCTCCTTGCGGCAGTAAAAGAGGTCAGTAACAGGCAAATGGCTTCCTTCGGCATGTTGTTTCAGTTTCAGGCGTGCTTCCTCTAGCAGGGTTCCCGGTTTGATTTTGGCGGTAATCAGGGTATCTTCCTTGATGTTTCCCCACGCTACGAGGGTAAGCCGTGCTTCTTTGTGGTTTCCGAAAAGATAGTCTGATGACACTCCTGCAGGAACCATGCGTACAAAACCGTTTTCTCCGAAAAGATACACTTCCGATTTCTCCAGTACACCGCTTTGGGTGAGATCATTACCTGCCGCATCCACTACCCGCACGTGTATTTCGTACTGCATGCAGTCTCCGGTGTCTTCCCGCACGCATGATACGTGCAGAAAGGCAAGGCAGGCATACGATGCCGTAAGTATGGCTGTGCGGATAGGTTTCATTACTGTTTATGGTTTCGGGTAATTATTCGAATGTCACGTCCTGCGTGATGTTCAGTGCCCAGTCGGCTACACTCACTGTCAGTTCGAGTGAAGTAGGGTTTATCTCTCCGGTGGGGTCACCGGTTCCTATATTCTTGATAGTTGCCTTGATGGCATAGGTCGTGTTGCGGGCAATGTTTGAAGTACCCGTGCCCGAAGCTCCGGTGATATTTGTTCCGGTCTGGCTCTTGTTGACGATTATCGGATAATAGATGGTGGTTCCTGCATCACTTGCACTTTTCTTGAACGTTCCTTCCAGTACCAATGCCGTACGGGTGGTCTCTTCGTTGGGGAGTATATAGAACCAGTAGTCGGTTTTATGCTCGGTACCTACGCTTACCGGCGGAGTGACCGAATTTGCCAGATAAGCTACAGTTCCGCTGGAGCCGGTGTAGTTTCCGGTCAGGTAATCCGGTGTGCTCATTTTGGTGGTGCTGTATCCTCCCGTGCCCGGTACAGCTTCTTTCACGGCATTCCGCACAAAGATGTTTTTCAGTTCGTAGGATGCCGCCGAGTACTGTCCGTTGGGGTCAAATTCGGTTCTGATGCCGCTTACGGACACTCTTGCAACGAGCCTGCTCAGCCGGGCTGTCATACCGGTGTTGATGCCTGCGCCCAGTGTGAAGCGTGGCGTTGCCATCACCGTTTTTACGTCTCCGCTCATGGGCAGACAATCTTGGTCTGGGCATCGCCCAGTTCAATTGTTCTCTTCAGGAAGTCGGTCTTGTTCAGGACGCCTGAAAAATAACCGTCTGTAGGGGCGTTGGCTACCACGATGCCCGTACAGTTCGTTGCCGGAGTACAGTTGATGGTTATTGCCGGAGTGGTGTTATTGGTTACGGTCCGTATGGCATTCACCGATTCGTCACTGTTGAAGATGGCGACGGTGAAACGCTTCACCGTATTCTCTTCGTTTTGTGTAGGCAATGCGCTTCCGGTTGCCTTGGTGCTCACTCCGCTTCCCGTCAGGCGCAGTTCGAGTTGTGCCGTCTTTCCCTGCGGCATGGGTTCCGTTATTCCGTTTTCTTCACTGCCGCATCCGGCTAGTGTAAAGGTTGCTGCTGCCAGCATGCTCCATAAATAGCTGTTTGTTTTCATGTATGCCTGTTTTATAGGTTAATATACTTTTGGTGTTCCCGGTCATTTTGCTTTCCTATTTGTTTTTCAACTCTTTCAGCACCCTGTCTGCCTGCTCTATGCCGGCTGCCGCTGCCATGGTAAGATATACTTCCGCCTTGTCCCGTTTTCCTTCCTGTAGGCAGAGTATGCCCATGTTGTTGTATGCGATTGGCATGGTTGCGAATCTCTCCAGATAGCGCCGTGCTTTGGCCGTTTCCCCTTTGGTGAGTGCCACGGCCGCTGCATTGATATTGGCTTCGGGGCTGTCGGGAAACAGGCGGGCTGTGAGGTCGAGTACATCGTTGTATTCCGTAGATCCTTTCGGGTAACTGCCCGCTACTGCAAAGAGCTCGTTCAGGCGCAGTGTCTGACGTTCTCCCGTACGGGACATCTTCAGGCTCTCCGCCGCATCCGGCTGCTGGCGGGTGTACTCTATCCTGTAGTCGACCCGCATAACTTCGGGAAATATCTTTTCCGCCAGGTATCTGTAGGGCTTTCCGTCGGCAAGTTTCATCAGCATTCGTTCCCGCCCTTTATCCATGTCTACACTCCCTATCAGGTCTAGGGCGGCCTCCCTGAACATCATGCCGCTTTGTCTTATCAGTGCGGCAATGGAGTCCCAGTCTTCCGGAATCCAGGTTACTTCCAGCGGAATGCCAGTTGCAAGTCGGTTTTCCCGCAGGTATGCTTTAAGGTTCAGTGAGCGTGCCAGTGCATTCATTTCGTTCTTTTTCAGGTTTCCGGCAGGTGCCCCGTATCCTGTAACCTTCACTTTCAGGAGCTCCGTTCCCTCTTCCTGTCGGATGTTCTGCAATGCATTGCGCAGCCGGTGGTATATTTCTAAGTTCTGTTTGCTTTCGGACAATTCTCCCAGCGTTTTCTCTCCTTTTTCCTGCTTCCCTTTGCCAAAGTATGGGATGGACCCCGTCACTGCATGCAGTGTGTCTTTGCCGGGTGCAGGCTCGATGAAGTTCACCCAGGCCAGGTATTTCCTGTCCGTATCCATGTCCCAGGCTGAAGTGCGGTTTTCGGGCAGGTTCAGCCTGCCGGCAATCCTGTCTTCGTAGGCCTTGCCCTGTTTGCCGTGGCAGGCGCATTCCTGTGTTCTCATCAGGAGCCGGGCGTCCTTCATCCATCCCTTATAGGGCACTGCCACCCGGTATCGGAAGGAGCGCGCCATCCTGGCGTCGTTCCTTATCACTACTGCGGGTATGGGGGCCGGATGCCCGTTTCCGGCAAATTCCTTTTGCCGCTGGTACACTTTCTGCTTTTCCTTGCCGTTGATGAGTACCGCCGGCAGGGCTTGCTCGTTTTCCCCGCTGATGAGTACGGGCGTCAGGGTCAGCGATTCGTCCGAGGGCATTCTCAGTCCTTCGAAATCGACTGAGAGGTCAATGTTCAGACGCCCGTCCGCAAGCGAGAACTGCTGTCCGGTGACGAACATTTCCCCCCGGTAGAATTCCTGTGCATGACCTGCCTGGCAGCAGAGCGCCGATAGTGCCATTATCATAGGAATACGGATTAAGTTTTTCATACTTTCAATTTGCTGTTGTAATTTATCTTGTTATTATTGTATCATATACACTAAAGATATGGAGGCTTTGGTGGGAGCGATGAAATTCCTGTTTCCGCTTCCTGTCTTTTCTCCGCAGTGCGCGCAGCGGTAGCGTTCGTATCGGGTGTGCAGGAATCCTACGCCGATGCTTGTCTCCAGCCCCCAACGGGGGGAGAGGATGAAGTGATAGCCGTATGATATTCCCACTCCCGTAAAGTCTCCGTATCTTTCGGAACGTACCCCTTTGAACAGCCCGAAAGGCAGCCTTGCCTTGGCTACGTTGTACACGCCGTACATCAGGTTTGCCCCGAAGAAATGTCCTCCGTAGGGCTGGCACATCCAGTAGCGCAGCTCCGGCTGCACGAACCAGTGTTTCCAGCGCCTGTCTCCTCCTGCCGGAAAGGGGTTGTAATGAACCCCGGCCTCCAGCGTAAAACGTTCCGACAGCTTTAGTTCCACACCGAGGTTGGGCGAGGCGAGCATGCCCCCCGTAAGCAGGTCGCTTTTCACGGCAACGGTTTGCGCCCCTGCCTTGCCTGCACACGACAGCAGGGCAAGGAGCATCAGCATCGGTATGTATTTTCTGCTTCTCAATTTCTTTGTTCCTGTTATAAATCTGTCAGTGTAATCTCCTTCAGGTATATCCTGGTTATCTGGTTTACTATTCCGAGTTTTTGTGCGGCTCTTCCGTATTGTGCATAGAACCGCTCGGTAATGGGGCTGTTGCAGTTCAGATGTTCTCCCGTAGCTTCGAGAATATCCAGCAGGGATATTTCCATGGTTTTTTTAGCAGGAATATAGGACTGTATTTCCAGCGGATGTTCCTTTTCTTTCAGGATGATAAGTCCGGCATTGGTGAGCTGTGTCAGCAATACCCGCATCTGCCCTTCTGTAAGTGTGCACTGCTTTATGCAAGTACCGTAGTCTCTTGCATAGATACATTTGAGTACTGCAATGGCAGTCTGTGTTTTGGGCGTTATCATGTAGTTTTCTTGTTTGTTTGATTGTTGGTATCCGGCCGTTACTTTGTAGGTAACGGGAGATTGCCTTTAGGCACCCTGCAGAAGCGTCTGCCGCATATGCATCCGGGTTGTATAACCGATAAAGTTATATAACAGACGTTTTCCCGCTTTCCTACCGGAAGGCGGCAAGGGGGGGCTTTGCTTTATTGGTTGAAGTCGGTTTGTTCTGTTTTGTCTGCTGCCGGTCTTTTATGCCGTATATGATAAGATTTTATCTTTTTTATTTTGTTTTTCAAGTTTTATAGTTACTTTTGCGGTAGGAATATCCTCCGTTACCTACAAAGTAATCCCTTTGTAATAATCTGTATCATAGTTATATACATGGAATGCTTCCTTGTCATCCTTGTTGGATACTGCATTTCTTCACGTAAGCGATAATTTTCTTATTGGTCCTGTCCAGCGCTTCGTTTTCGAAGGGTTTCAGATAGGTTTCCGTAACCTTTACCGATGAATGCCCCAGTGCGTTGCTTATTACTCCCACGGCGACTCTGGTGTGGAACGCCGTTGTTGCCCATGTGTGCCTTGCGGTGTAGGACGACAGCTTTCCGCCCAGTCTGAGGGCTGCTGCCAGCAGTTTGAGTTTCCGGTTGAATCTCCGCAGGACCTGTTGGTAATGTCGGTATTCTTCACGCCTTCCCAGGGGGAAACGGCAGTTTTCGTCCCCCAGTATGTTGAGCAGGTAGGGTGAGTCCGTGCGGCGGTCGGCGCATCGGCGGATAAGCTCAGCGGCTTCTTCGGTTACGTGTACACGTATCTGCCTTCCCGTTTTCTGTCTTTGGTAGGTAATTACCCCGTCCTTGAAATCGCATTTGCGCAGCCTTGCGAGGTCTGCAAACGGCATTCCCCGCAAGAGGAAGAGCAGTGCGAACCATATCTGCGCTTCTTTGAGTTCCCGGTGCAAGGAAGCGGAGATGTCGAGTGCTTGTCCCATTTCGGCAGGTGGGAGTGCGCGTTTCACGTCGGCACGGGTTCCGGTATATACATGTTTGAACAGTCCGGGCACGTAGCCGGTGAGGCCTGCCAGCAGCGCGCGGTTGTATACTGCCCGCAACATGCGCAGGTAGGTGGACATGGTGTTCAGCTTGAGCATCCTCTCCAGCAGGTGCCTTTCGAATTTGTGTATCGTGGCGATATCAAACACTTTCCGCATGCGTATTTCGTTTTTTGGATGTTCGCTTTCCCAGTACCGTTGGAAAGCCCGCATGCTGCGGTATACATGGGCGGTTCCGAACCGCCCCTCGTCTTCCAGTTCCTGTATGACTGAAAGCGTAAAGGTTGTTAAATCTTTCATAATCTGTTGGCTTTATAATATTTACAGTCTTTGCGTGCGCTATTACCGCACGCAATAAATATACTGCATTTTTCTGAAATTTGTTTACTTGCAGATAGCGGCCTGTTCCCGAAGAGTATTCGACACGTATTATACATCGCTTTTTTGTATACCTTTGTGTCCGTTTTTTAATATAACTTATAAAAATGAAACCCTTAATTTAAATCTTATGGCAACAAAATCAAACTGGTGGAACAAGCTCCTTAAAATCGTAATCGTAGTGGCATCTGCCGTTCTCTGTGCTTTAGGCGTACAAACAATGTCTGCTTAATTATGTTTCATATTTTATACCTTATACTTAAGTTACGTGAGATTTATCAACCTCATCGTCATTCACTGTTCCGCTACCCGCTGTGACCGTAGCTACACCGAACATGACTTGACAACAGACCACCTGCGCCGGGGCTTCTCCGGCGCAGGTTATCACTATTATATCCGCAGGAACGGCGATATAAAGACGCTCCGTCCTTTGGAACATTCCGAGGAGCGTGCTCGCGGCTATAACGCTCACAGCATAGGTATTTGCTGCGAGAGTGGGCTGGATGAACGGGGATACCCTGCCGATACCCGCACCGATTTTCAGAAACACTCCCTGCGGGTGCTCGTAATGCTGTTGCTGCGCGATTATCCCGGCAGCCGCCTCTGCGGCCACCGCGACCTCAGTCCCGACCTGAACGGCAACGGCGAGATAGAACCCGAAGAGTGGATAAAAGTGTGTCCTTGTTTTGATGCTGTATCCATTCTGCAAGATCCGCTGCCCCCTAATCCGGTTTCATTGTAATGCGATTGTTATATGTGAAAGGTTATGTTATGCTTTTTTTACTAAATAATGTTATTGGGATAAACAATATTCATGTGTTCTTGTTATATTTATAATCATTTCAATTTACTTAATAAATACAATTATGATAACAGAAAAATTACAGAATGCAATTAACGAGCAGATTACGGCTGAGATGTGGTCATCCAACCTTTATTTGGCAATGTCTTTCTATATGGAGAAAGAGGGGTATTGTGGTATGGCTTCCTGGTTGAAGAAGCAGTCGTTTGAAGAACATGCACATGCTTGTGAGCTGGCATCGTATATTATCAAGCGTGGTGGCAAAGCCAAACTGGATAAGGTTGACGTTGTTCCCAACGACTTCGGTACTCCGTTGGAAGTATTCGAACAGGTTTACGAACACGAATGCCGCGTATCAAAGATGATCGACGCTCTTGTAGACGTGGCTGCCGCTGAAAAAGATAAGGCTTCCCAAGACTTCTTGTGGGGATTCGTTCGCGAGCAGGTAGAGGAAGAAGCTACTGCTGCCGGTATCGTAGATATGGTGAAGAAAGCCGGTGCAGCCGGAATCTTCTTTATTGATGCGAAGCTGGGCGAAAGAAAATAAGTAAGAAATATAACCGGTAAGGTAACGGGTGGTAAGGCGTGGGCTTTATCACCCGTTTTTTATCTGTCAGCTATCGTTTTAGAAACCGGAAATTGTATTGTTTCGTGTTTCTTCTGGTAGGTAATAAAATAATTATCTATATTTGTAATGAGAAGAAAAAGAAAATCAAGAAGTGATAGCAGAGCATTGGAATAAATTCTTTAACAAAGCCAGATGAGCAGTTATGAAAGACGTAATAGAAAAAGTATGGTTGACCGATACAGCTGTATGGATACGTATAATTGACGGTAGGGAAGCTTGTGAAGAATTTGCAAATTATTAAAGATTAAAATTTGCTACTTCTGAACAGCGTGCGAACTTTGAAGTGAGTGAATATGGTATTCATTGGAGAGAATTGGATGAGGATTTAAGCTTTGAGGGCTTTTTTCGGGAAAAGAAATCAAATCTTTTATATGACTTATTCATAGCTCATCCTGAACTGAATGCCTCTGCAGTAGCTCGTCGGTTAGGCTTGTCACAAAGTCTGTTTGCGCAATATGTGAGTGGAACAAAGAAGCCGTCTAAACAACGTTTTGATGAAATAATAGAAACAATACGTGAAATAGGGCGCGAGCTAATGACCGTGCCTGCATGAAAAATAGGGTAATGTTGCAAGAATAGGAATGTGTTGCAACACGGAAACATTTATTATTTTCAGGCACGGATTACGCGGATTTCACGGATTTACTTTATCCTTTCTTCCGTGTAATTCCGCGTAATCCGTGCCTAAAAAAACATCAAGTTATTTCAGCACTCCCAATTCCTTTCCTACCTTAATAAACGCTTCAATACATTTATCCAGATGTTCCTTATTGTGTCCGGCAGAGATTTGTACACGGATACGTGCCTGCCCTTTCGGTACAACGGGGTAGTAGAAACCGGTTACATAAATACCTTCTTCCTGCATGCGGGCTGCATAAACCTGCGATAGTTTGGCGTCGTACAGCATTACTGCGCAAATGGCACTCTGGGTAGGCTTGATGTCGAAACCGGCAGCAGTCATCTTGTCGCGGAAGTAATTTACGTTTTCTACCAACTTGTCGTGCAGGGCGTCGCTTTCTTTCAGCATCTTGAATACTTCAAGGCTTGCACCGATGATGCCCGGAGCCAGGGAGTTGGAGAAGAGATAAGGACGGCTGCGTTGGCGCAACAGGTCGATAATCTCTTTGCGACCCGTGGTGAAACCGCCCAAAGCGCCGCCGAAGGCTTTGCCCAATGTACCGGTGTAGATGTCCACACGTCCGTAGGTGTTGTACAGTTCGCTCACGCCATGTCCCGTAGCGCCCACTACTCCGGCAGAGTGGGATTCGTCCACCATTACCAGTGCATCATACTTTTCGGCAAGGTCACATATCTTGTCCATGGGAGCTACATTGCCGTCCATGGAGAACACACCGTCCGTTACGATGATGCGGAAACGTTGTGCCTGGGCCTCTTGCAGGCATTTTTCAAGTTCTGCCATGTCGGCATTGGCATAACGGTAACGTTTGGCTTTGCAGAGGCGCACGCCGTCAATGATGGAAGCATGGTTCAAGGAATCGGAGATAATGGCGTCCTCTTCGGTGAAGAGAGGTTCGAACACACCGCCGTTGGCATCGAAGCAGGCGGCGTAAAGAATGGTGTCTTCTGTCTTGAAGTAATCGGAAATGGCAGCTTCCAATTCCTTGTGGATGTCCTGTGTGCCACAGATGAAACGGACGGACGACATGCCGTAGCCGCGACGTTCCATCATGTTCTGAGCAGCGGCTATCAGGCGGGGATGATTGGATAATCCCAGATAGTTGTTGGCGCAGAAGTTCAGTACTTCCTTGCCTTTCACGGTGATAGCAGCTTGTTGTGCACTCTCAATCAGGCGTTCCTCTTTATAGAGTCCGGCTTCTTTTATTTCAGCAAGCGTTTTGCTGAGATGGTCTTTCATTTTACCGTACATAGCTTTTTATTTTAATAGGTAATACTTCGTTATTTGAAGCTCTACAAAGGACATCATTTTTCTTGGAATAAACAATATCTTTTTGATAGAAAAATGAAAAAAAAGTGTGTATATTTGCGACTCAGTAACGAAAGAATACCTTATAAATAAGTTGTATGAAAAATATTTTGGTAATTGGAGCCACAGGACAGATTGGCTCGGAGCTAACATTGGAGTTGCGCAAGCGCTATGGTAATGACCATGTTGTAGCCGGATATATTCCGAGCGCCATGCCGCAGGGTGAATTGAAATCCACGGGTCCTTCGGCCATAGCCGATGTGACAGACCGCCAGTCTATTGAAGTGGTGGTGAGGCAATTCAAGGTTGATACAATTTATAACCTGGCAGCCCTGTTGTCGGTAGTTGCCGAGAGCCGTCCCGCCATGGCGTGGAAGATTGGCATCGACGGGCTGTGGAATGTGCTGGAAGTGGCGCGCGAATACGGTTGCGCCGTGTTTACGCCGAGTTCCATCGGTTCGTTCGGAGAGAATACTCCTCACGTAAAGACACCGCAGGATACCATTCAGCGTCCGCGTACCATGTACGGCGTAACAAAAGTGACTACGGAATTGTTAAGTGATTATTACCATACGAAATACGGGGTGGATACCCGTGCGGTACGTTTCCCCGGAATCATTTCCAATGTGACACCTCCGGGCGGCGGTACGACGGACTATGCGGTAGACATCTTTTATTCTGCCGTAAAAGGTGAGAAGTTCGTATGTCCCGTAAAGGCGGGTACATTTTATGGATATGATGTATATGCCCGATGCCATTAATGCGGCTATCTCGCTGATGGAAGCCGATCCGGAACGGCTGAAGCACCGGAATGCGTTCAACATCGCTTCCATGAGTTTCGACCCGGAAATGATTTATGCGGCTATCAGGAAACATGTGCCCGACTTCGAAATGACCTATCAGATAGATCCTTTGAAGCAGTCCATTGCCGACAGTTGGCCCGATTCGCTGGATGACTCCTGCGCCCGTGAAGAATGGGACTGGATGCCGCAGTTTGACCTGGAGTCTATGACTGTGGACATGCTTGAAAAACTAAGAGCAAAATTAAATAAATGACCGTAGAGGTCGGTAAAGGATGAAACGATTACTAACGGGATTTTTTATACTCGTCTTTCTGTTCTCGTGTGGGAACAGAAAGACGAAAATGGATCCCTTTGCTACCATTACCGAAATGGTGGATTCGGCCGGGCATGAAGCCGATACGCTGCAACAGACAGAAGTGAAGGAGGAGCCTGAGCCGTTGGAAGCGGACGAACTGTTTGACGATTTTATCTTCAACTATGCTTCGGACGAGGCTTTGCAACGGGCAAGGACGGAGTTTCCTTTGCCTTATTACAACCGGGACACTCCTTCGAAGATAGAGGAACGCTTCTGGAAGCACGACTACCTGTTTACCAAACAGAATTATTATACATTGCTTTTCGACCGTGAGAGCGACATGGACATGGTGGGCGACACTGCATTGAAATCCGTACAGGTGGAGTGGATTTATCTGAAAACACGTATGGTAAAGAAATATTATTTTGAACGTAAGCGAGGCATGTGGATGCTCGAAGCCATAAATTTGCGTCATATCGAAGAAGCGTGAAGGCGAGAATTTTGTGGATTTCTATACCCGTTTTGTGACGGACAGCTTGTATCAGAGCGAGCATATTGCCAATCCGTTGCAGTTTGTCACCATCGACCCCGACGATGAGTTTGCCATACTGGAAACCACTCTCGACGTGAACCAGTGGTATGCTTTCCGTCCGTCGCTGCCCGCAGACAAGTTGTCCAACATCAACTACGGACAGAAGAACGAGGATAATTCGAATACGAAAATCCTGAAAGTAAACGGTATCGGCAACGGATATTCCAACGTTTTCTATTTCCGCAGGCGGGGCGGTGAGTGGAAGATGTATAAATACGAAGATACGAGCATTTGAGACTTATGAGAATACCCAATACATTCGGATTTGATGTAAAAGCTGCCGTATATGCAGAATATCACTCGGTAGAGGAATTGGAGAAATGGATAGCCGAAGGGCGCATCACTTCTCCTTTTTTACATATAGGATGCGGTAGTAATCTGTTATTTGTGAAAGATTATGAAGGCATGGTGCTGCACTCGCGCATCGGGGGCATAGAAGTGACCGCGGAAGATGACGGGCAGGTGCATGTACGTGTGGGTGCGGGTGTAGTATGGGATGATTTTGTAGCTTACTGTGTGGAGCAGGGCTGGTATGGCGCGGAGAACCTGTCACTGATACCCGGTGAGGTAGGAGCGGCTGCCGTACAGAATATTGGTGCTTACGGTGTAGAGGTGAAAGACCTCATCGAGTCTGTGGAGACTATAAACATCCGCGGCGAGAAGCGTACCTACCGGAAAGACGAATGTGAATATGCCTATCGGAAAAGCCTTTTCAAAAAGCCTGAAATGAAATCGGTCTTTGTGACTTACGTGAATTTCGTACTGAGCAAGAAGGAGCATTATACATTGGATTATGGTACAATCCGTCAGGAGCTTGCCGGGTATCCGTCAGTGACCTTAGCCACTTTGCGCCGTGTGATTATAGATATTCGCGAAAGCAAATTGCCCGACCCGAAAGTGCTGGGTAATGCCGGGAGTTTCTTTATGAATCCCATCGTGCCTCGTGCGCAATTTGAAGCGTTGCTGGACTTGTATCCCACCATGCCTCATTACGAGGTGGATGCCGGACGGGTGAAGATACCCGCCGGATGGATGATAGACCAATGCGGCTGGAAAGGCAAGGCCTTAGGTCCTGCCGCCGTGCACGACAAGCAGGCTCTGGTGCTTGTGAATCTGGGTGGTGCAACCGGAAAAGATGTGGTTGCCCTGTCAGATGCTGTCAGAGCCTCGGTAAAGGAGAAATTCGGAGTGGAAATTTGTCCGGAAGTGAACTTTATAGAATGATTAACCGATAATCATCAATCACTGTTTTATGAAACTGACTATATTAGGAAGCGGAACATCTACCGGAGTGCCGGAAATTGGCTGCACATGCCCGGTCTGCACATCTGCCGACCCGCGGGACAGCCGTTTGCGTGCATCTGCCCTGCTGCATACGGACGATGCGGTGATATTGATAGACTGCGGTCCTGATTTCAGGACACAGATGCTGCGTGCTTCCGTGTACGAGCGGATAGACGGCGTGCTGATAACCCACGAGCATTACGACCATGTGGGCGGATTGGACGATTTGCGCCCTTTCTGCCGTTTCTCGGAAATACCTGTCTATTCGGATGCCTACACAGCTGCTCATCTGCGGGCACGGATGCCTTATTGCTTTGTGGATAAGAAATATCCGGGTGTGCCGCGCATTTATTTGCAGGAAGTGGAAGCGGGCAGGCCTTTCTACGTGCGGGAAACGGAAATACTGCCGGTTACCGTGATGCACGGGCGGCTGCCTATCCTGGGATACCGTATCGGCAGGCGGCTGGGGTATGTAACGGACATGCTTACGATGCCGGATGCTTCGTATGAACAATTACAGGGACTGGATGTTCTGGTAATAAACGCCTTGCGGCCGCAGCCGCACTCTACGCACCAAAGCATACCGGAAGCGCTGGCGGCAGCGGAACGTATCGGAGCAAGGGAAACTTATTTCATCCACATGAGTCATCATGCAGGGCTGCATGCCGAAATCGACCGCCAACTGCCGCCCCATGTGCACTTTGCGTATGACGGTATGGAAATAGATTTCTAAACTTTTTGAAACATTTGTTTTGTTTTATTAGTATAAATGTTTATTTTTGCCAACAGTTGACGAATGTATGCCATGAAGATTCGAATCCTTATACGAATAGCCGTTATTGTGTCCATAGTATTGCTGTGTACAGGTTTTGGCGTATACTCGTTTCTGCGAATGAATGCAGTGGAAAACCGGCAGGATTTTAATCTCTTTACGTTAGTGCCGCAAGATGCCACGGCTGTACTTGAGACAGACCGTATGGCGGATTTGATGGAAGATATCGACGGCTTGCATTGCAGCAAGGATGAGCATTTCCTGTATGTATCGGAACTTTTTGTATGCCTGAAGAAGTATTTCAATACATTGGTAGGTGATACGCCGCATGGACTGAGCAGGCAGATGAATAAAATGCTTATCAGTTTCCACGAACCGGATACTCCTTTGAATCAGGTGTTGTATTGCAGCCTGGGGGCGGGGGATTACGAGCTGGTGGAGTCTTTCGTGCGTAAATACTGTTCCAGTACTTTTCCTTCCAAGTATTTTGATTACAACGGTGAGGAAATACGCATCTATCCCACGGCGGACGGGCGTTTCCTTGCGGCTTATTTCACCCCTGACTTTCTGGCTGTCAGCTTTCAGAAGCGTCTGATAGAGCAGGTTATCGATGCCTGCCGTTCCGGACAATCATTGATGGACATGGCATCTTTCCGTACCATGTATGCCGGTAAGCGTAACAATGTGGCGGCAACAGTGTATGTACGCATGAAAGAAGTGGGCATGGGCAAGAATACAGACGGCATTCGTCCGCAGACGCATCTGGGAAGTTGGGCAGAGTTTGACATGAAGTTCAATGAAGAAGCCGTTTATTGTTCCGGTATCAGTCACGGAGCGGATACAGCCCGGACGTTTATCAATGCGCTTCGCAGACAGGAACCGATAAAGGATTTTTCGGGAGAACGGCTTCCGGCATCTGTCTTCTTCTACAACCAGTGGGCAATCTCGGATTTGGAAGCCATATTCGGCTTTACTTCGCAACAGGAATATGCTAAGGCTGCCTATTCCGATTATATCAAGAAGCGGGATGGCGAGTGGATGGAATTTATGAAAACGTATGCGGGAGAGAATGTCATGTCTTGCCTGTTTCATTCCAAGGATACTACCGACCGGCATCCCTGCGCTGTAATGAGCGTTGCTGTAAAAGATGAAGCGCAGGCAGAACGTGCTCTGCAAAAATTGCTGTATGCCACTCCCGAAGAAAAAGGCGCTCCGGCCGTGGAGCGGACCTATCCGAACTACAGGCGATACCCGCGTGCACGGAAGTACCGGCAGTATATGTTGCCTCGGAATACCGTATTGACACAACTGACAGGCATTACGGAATCCGCGCTTCACACCTACGCCTGCTTCTATAAAGGAGCTTTGTTGCTGGCGCCCGATGCACAGAGTCTCTCCGCTTATGTGGACGCTTTGGAGAACGGGGATGTGCTGGATGGTACTTCGGTGTACGAGGAAGGTGTAGGTAGTCTTTCTCCTTATTATAACTTTGCCATGATGGTGGATATGGAAGAGATGATGCGCCAGCCGGAAACTTATGTGTGGTTGGTTCCGAATTTTTTCTTCCGTCATTCCGATTTCTTCCGCCACTTCACTATAGCCATACAGTTTACTTGCACGGAAGGAGTGGTGTATCCGAATCTCGTCTTGCTGTATAAAGGAGAGAAAATAGGGGAGTTTGAAGAAGTAGGGAATTGAAAAATAAGAGAAATAGAAAAAAGGGCTTGTCAAAACTAAATCCGCTTACTATTTATTTTTTATTAGGCACGGATTACGTGAAAAACACGGATTTCACAGATTTTCTTTATTCTTTTTCTGTGAAATCCGTGTTTTTCACGTAATCCGTGCCTAAAAGAAATCGTCAAGTGTATTTTGACACCTTCCTTTTCTTACCGGATAAAACTTACTGATTCCTGTTTTTCAATTTTTAATTCTCAAATTAGAAAGGCAAGTCGTCCTTTGCGTCTCCGGATAAGAATTCCGGCGCTGCGGACGGAGCGGGCGGCGGAACCGGTGCTCCCGGTGCAGGCGCTGCCGTTGCTGCGCTGACACGTTCCACTTTCCATGCGCGGATACTGTTGAACCAGCGGTCTTGCCACTGACGTGCATCGATGTCGAAAGATACCGTCAGCTCTTCACCCATCTGGATATTGAATTGTTCTATTTTATCTGCTCCGAATACGTCGAAACACATTTTGCGGGGATATTGCCCGTGGTCTTCGATTACGTATTCCTGCGCTTTCCACTCGTTACCTGATGCTTTGGAAACTCCGCCTCTGGGCTGGAGTATAGCGATGATTTTTCCTGTAAATTCCATTGTACTCTTTTTAAATGATGCGGCGAAGTTACAATTTTTTAGGGATATGCGACGAATAAACGGCTGTTTTTTCTTTGCCGTAGGGAATTCTTTTTTTAACTTTGTCCGTTAGTTAACAACTGAACTGAAATTAAAACTTAAATACATAGAATATATGAAATTTATCGTTTCGAGTACTGCGCTCTCCAGCCATTTGCAGGCTATCAGCCGCGTGATTAATTCAAAGAATGCGCTGCCTATTTTGGATTGTTTCCTTTTTGAACTACAAGACGGAACCTTGTCGGTAACTGTTTCCGACAGTGAAACAACGATGGTTACCACAGTAGAAGTGAATGACAGTGATGCCGACGGACGTTTTGCAGTGACTGCCAAGACTTTGTTGGACGCTTTAAAGGAAATTCCCGAACAGCCGCTGACGTTTGACATCAATACGAGTTCTCTGGAGATTACGGTTCAGTATCAGAACGGTAAATACAGCCTGATGGGGCAGAATGCGGACGAATTTCCGCAATCGGCCATGCTGGGCGAGAATGCCGTTCGTGTGGAAATGGATGCACAGGTGTTACTGGGAGGTATCAACCGCGCCGTGTTTGCAACCGCTGATGACGAGCTTCGTCCGGTGATGAACGGTATCTATTTCGATATTACTACCGAAGACATTACAATGGTGGCTTCCGACGGACATAAGTTAGTGCGTTGCAAGACGCTGGCCGCCAAAGGCAATGAGCGTGCGGCTTTCATCCTGCCCAAGAAACCTGCCAACCTGATGAAGAACCTGTTACCGAAGGAGCAGGGCACGGTGACCATTGAATTTGACGAACGCAATGCCGTGGTTACATTGGAAAGCTATCGCATGGTATGCCGCCTGATTGAGGGACGCTACCCGAACTATAACTCCGTAATTCCGCAGAACAATCCGTATAAAGTGACGGTAGACCGCCTGCAACTGATTGGTGCGTTGCGTCGCGTGTCTATCTTCTCCTCACAGGCAAGCAGCCTTATCAAACTGCGTATGCAGGAGAACCAAATTGTGATTTCGGCACAGGACATCGATTTCTCCACTTCGGCAGAGGAAACGCAGACATGCCAGTATGCAGGTAATCCGATGAGCATCGGTTTCAAGTCTACTTTCCTGATTGATATCCTGAATAATATATCGGCGGATGAAGTGGTTATCGAGCTGGCGGATCCTTCGCGTGCCGGTGTTATTGTTCCGGCAGAGCAGGAAGAAAACGAAGACCTGCTGATGCTGTTGATGCCGATGATGCTGAATGATTAATGAAATAGTAATCTGTCATTTTTTTTATTTAGGCACGGGTTACGCGGATTTCACGGTTCGGGTTTATAGAGAAACCGCACCGTTCCGTGCAGTCCGTGCCTAAAAGATAAATAAATACGAAACTTCATGAAACTGAATCTTAAAAATCCGATTGTCTTTTTTGACTTGGAGACCACCGGTACAAACATTAACTCGGACCGAATAGTAGAAATCTGTTATCTCAAAGTATATCCCAACGGAAACGAGGAAACCAAAACCATGCGCATCAATCCCGAAATGCACATACCGGAAGAGGCTTCCGCCGTTCACGGCATTTACGACGAAGATGTGGCAGAATGCCCCACGTTCAAGGAAGTGGCACGCAATATAGCCAATGATATTGAAGGGTGCGACCTTGCCGGGTTCAATTCCAACCGCTTTGATATTCCGGTACTGGCGGAAGAATTTCTGCGTGCAGACGTGGATATAGATATGAGTCGCCGCAAGTTTGTGGATGTACAGGTTATCTTCCACAAAATGGAGCAGCGCACACTGTCTGCCGCTTATAAGTTCTATTGCGGCAAGAACCTGGAAGACGCCCATACGGCGGAAGCCGATACGCGTGCCACTTACGAGGTGCTGATGTCGCAACTGGACCGTTATCCCGAATTGCAGAACGATGTGGCTTTCCTCTCGGATTATTCCAGCTTCAACAAGAATGTTGACTTTGCAGGACGCATGGTTTACGATGATAAAGGTGTGGAAGTGTTTAATTTCGGTAAATACAAAGGCATGCCGGTGGCAGATGTGCTGAAACGCGATCCGGGCTATTACAGCTGGATACTGAACAGTGATTTTACACTGAACACCAAGGCTATGCTGACTAAAATCCGCCTGCGCGAGATTACCCAGAAGTAAATTTGTAATTAGTAGTTTGATTTCATGGCAAACCCACTGAAAGGAAAGAAAATAGTACTCGGCATTACAGGCAGTATTGCCGCTTATAAAGCCTGTTATATCATTCGCGGACTTATAAAACGGGGTGCGGAAGTGCAGGTTGTCATAACGCCTGCGGGCAAAGAATTTATAACTCCCATTACTTTGTCTGCCCTTACCAGCAAGCCCGTTATCAGCGAGTTCTTCGCGCAGCGTGACGGAACCTGGAACAGCCATGTGGATTTGGGTCTGTGGGCGGATGCCATGCTGATAGCTCCTGCCACGGCTTCCACTATCGGCAAGATGGCGAATGGCATTGCCGATAATATGCTGATAACCACTTACCTGTCGGCAAAAGCTCCTGTGTTTGTTGCCCCGGCAATGGACCTGGATATGTATGCCCATCCGTCCACCCAAAAGAATCTGGAGACACTGCGTTCGTATGGTAACCATATCATAGAACCGGGTACGGGCGAGCTTGCAAGCCATCTGGTAGGCAAGGGCAGAATGGAAGAACCGGATGTCATTATCCGCAGGCTGGAAGAGTTCTTTGCCGCTAAGGACGGTGATCTGGCGGGGAAAACAATAATGATTACTACCGGACCGACATACGAAAAGATTGATCCGGTGCGTTTTATCGGCAATTATTCGTCGGGAAAGATGGGCTTTGCGCTTGCCGATGAGTGTGCGGCAAGAGGAGCAAGGGTTATTCTGGTTTCGGGACCCGTCCAGCTCCGGACACACTACCCTGTATACCGGTATTTCGGTGTGGAGTCTGCCGGAGAGATGTTTGAGGCGGCCACCTCTTTGTTTGACGATGCGGATGCCGTTATCATGGCTGCCGCCGTTGCCGACTATACGCCGGAGCAGGTTGCCGACAGGAAGATAAAGCGCGAAAAGACAGGTGATATGTCATTGCACCTGAAGCCTACACGGGACATCGCCGCCCATTTGGGAGAGATGAAGAAGCAGCATCCCGGCAAGGTGCTGGTGGGCTTTGCCCTCGAAACCAATGACGAACAGCATAATGCGGAAGATAAACTGAACCGTAAGAACCTGGATTTTATCGTGCTTAATTCGTTGAATGACAAAGGTGCGGGCTTCCGTTACGATACCAATAAAATCAGCATTATCGACCGGAACGGTAAAAAGGACTACCCGTTGAAGTCCAAAGCGGAAGTGGCTGCGGACATCGTCGACCATTTGGCGGAAGTGATGAAGCGTGAATGATATTTTTTGATTGTCAACTTTCAATTATCTGTTTAATAAAATGTTGCGTTCTCTATACATACAGAATTATGCGCTTATCGAGAAGCTTGATATAGACTTCGGTAGCGGCTTCTCGGTGATTACCGGTGAGACCGGTGCGGGAAAGTCCATCATATTGGGAGCTATCGGTCTGTTGCTGGGGCAGCGTGCCGATGTGAAATCCATCAGGCGGGGCGCTGCAAAATGTGTGATTGAAGCCCGTTTTGAGATTGCCGGTTATGGTATGCAGCCTTTCTTTGAGGAAAACGAACTGGAATACGAAGATGAGTGTATCCTTCGCCGCGAAGTCTATGCTTCGGGCAAGAGCCGTGCGTTTATCAACGATACGCCTGCCTCGCTGGTACAGATGAAGGAGCTTGGCGAACAGCTGATTGACGTGCACTCGCAACATCAGAACCTGCTCCTGAACAAGGAAGGTTTCCAGTTGAGCGTGCTGGATTTGCTGGCGCATGACGAAGACGAGCTAAGTAAATACCGCTCTCTCCACCGGGAATGGAAGCAGGTGCAGCAGGATTTGGAACAGCTTGTCGCATTGTCCGAAAAGAACAAGGCGGACGAAGATTACATCCGTTTCCAGTTGGAGCAGTTGGAGGATGCGCATCTGGCTACCGGAGAACAGGAAGAACTGGAGCAGGAAGCCGATACGCTGAGCCATGCCGAAGAGATAAAAGCCGGACTGTTCCGTGCCGGTCAGGCGATGAACTCCGATGAGGGCGGTCTGCTATCCGTATTGAAAGAGTGCCTGAATACAATGGCGGGCTTGCAGAAAGTATATCCTGCCGCCGGTGAACTTGCCGAACGGCTGGAAAGCAGCTACATCGAACTGAAAGATATTTCTCAGGAGATTTCGGGAAAAAGAAGAGGAGATAGAATTTAACCCTGCCCGGCTGGAAGAGGTGAACGGACGTTTGAACCTGATTTATACTCTCCAGCAGAAGCATCGCGTCTCTACGGTGGACGAGCTTCTGGCTCTGGCGGATGATTATGCGGCCAAACTGTCCAACATCACTTCATCGGATGAACAGATTGAAACGTTGAAAGCCCGTAGCGAAGCCTTATATAATAAGGTGAAGCGGCAGGCAGCGGTACTTACGGGGTTGCGTACCGCCGCAGCCCGCGAGGTTGAAAAGCAGATGGCAGCCCGCCTGATACCGCTGGGCATGCCCAATGTCCGTTTTCAGGTGGAAATAGGTATACGCAAGGAGCCGGGGGCACATGGGGCGGATACGGTGAACTTCCTTTTCTCTGCCAACAAGAACGGGGCTTTGCAGAATATTTCTTCGGTAGCTTCGGGGGGCGAGATAGCCCGTGTCATGCTGTCTGTCAAGGCAATGATAGCCGGAGCGGTGAAGCTGCCCACTATCGTGTTCGATGAAATAGACACGGGAGTTTCCGGTGAGATAGCCGACCGCATGGCGGATATTATGCAGGAAATGGGCGATAGCGACCGCCAGGTTATCAGTATCACGCATCTGCCGCAGATAGCTGCCCGCGGACGTGCCCATTATAAGGTGTATAAACAGGATAATGAAACGGAAACCAACAGCCACATCCGCCGTTTGACGGATGAGGAACGGGTAGGGGAGATTGCTCATATGCTGAGTGGAGCCACCCTGACCGATGCCGCGCTGAACAATGCCAAGGCACTGTTGGGCATCGTCTGACTAATGTAGTACTTTACGGTTGTAAAGTAGAGGTTTACAATCGTAGTGTAGCACTTTAGCCGGCTAAAGTAGAACAAAAAAACAATAAGATACAATGATAGATAAAAGTGAAATGATTTTCGGCGTTCGTGCCGTGATAGAAGCTGTTCAGGCAGGTAAGGACATTGACAAGATATTGGTGAAGAAAGATATCCAGAGCGACTTGTCCAAAGAATTGTTTGCCGCTCTAAAGGGAACTTTGATTCCCGTACAACGTGTGCCGGTAGAGCGTATCAACCGCATTACTCGTAAGAACCATCAGGGGTGATAGCATTTGTCTCTGCCGTGACTTATCAGAAAACGGAAGACCTTGTGCCGTTCCTTTTTGAGGAAGGCAAGAATCCGTTGTTTGTGATGCTGGACGGCATAACGGATGTGCGTAATTTCGGAGCGATAGCCCGTACTTGCGAGTGTGCGGCGGTGGATGCCGTTATTATTCCCGCCAAGAACAGTGTAACGGTGAATGCCGATGCGGTAAAGACTTCGGCAGGTGCGTTGCATACCTTGCCCGTATGCCGCGAACAGAATCTGAAAGATACCCTGCAGTTTCTTAAAAGCAGCGGTTTCCATATAGTGGCTGCTACGGAAAAGGGTGATTACGATTACACAAAAGCCGATTACACAGGTCCTATGTGTATCATCATGGGTGCCGAGGACAAGGGGGTCTCTTACGATAACCTTGCACTTTGCGACGAATGGGTAAAGATTCCGATGCTGGGTACGATTGAGTCTCTTAACGTATCCGTTGCGGCGGGTATCCTGATTTATGAAGCTGTGAAACAAAGAACGAACTGAATATGAAAAAGAAGATTTTCCTGCTTTCCGCTCTATGCCTTTTGGAGGTACAGTGGAGCATGGCACAAGCTCCCAAATGGGTGGATAAAGCCAAACGTGCCGTATTTTCGGTGATTACTTATGGCGAGAATGATAAGATTTTGAATACCGGAAACGGTTTCTTCGTGACGGAAGACGGTGTGGCCTTGTCCGATTGTTCTTTGTTCGAAGGAGCGCAACGGGCGGTGGTCGTGAATTCGGAAGGCGTACAGATGCCGGTAGTTTCTATTATGGGTGCGAATGACATGTACGATGTCATTAAATTCCGTGTAGGTATATCCACCAAAAAAGTCCCGGCATTGCATCCGGCAACCGTGGCTCCGGCTGTGGGCGCCAATGTGTACATCCTGCCTTATTCCACACAGAAAGACCGTTCCTATACTGCCGGACAAGTGAAAGCTGCGGATGAATTTTCCGGAAAGTATCACTACTATACGCTCAATCTGCGCCTGAAGGACAAGATGGTGAGCTGTCCCGTGATGACCGAAGAAGGACAGGTCTTTGCGCTTGCACAGAAGTCATCCGGCGCCGATACCGCTACAATATGTTATGCGGTAGATGTCGATTTTGCCATGGAACAGAATGTTTCGGCATTTTCCTTCAGCGATATGACTTTAAAGAATATCGGCATTAAGAAAGCACTGCCCGATACGGAAGAACAGGCGCTGGTGTTTCTCTTCATGGCTTCCTCACAGGTTACCCGGAGAAGTATGCAGAACTGTTGGACGATTTCATCGCTGAATATCCGAATAGTGCGGACGGCTATGTGCGCCGTGCCACCAACCGGATATACCGCTCCAAGGATGATGCCTCGATGGATAAGGTCGTGGCGGATATGGATAAAGCCCTGAGTGTGGCTCAAAAGAAAGACGACGTATATTACAACCGTGCCAAACTGATATACAATTATATGCTGGGTAATCCGGAAAAGCCCTATAAGGACTGGTCTTACGATAAGGCTGTGGATGAAATAAGAAAAGCGATTGCCGTTCAGGAGCTTCCGGTGTATGTACAGACCGAAGGGGATATTTTGTTTGCAAAGCAGGATTATGCGGCAGCTTTGGCATGCTACGAAAAGGTTAATCAGTCCGATATAGCGTCGGCGGCAACGTTTTTCAGTGCAGCTAAGACGAAGGAACTGATGAAAGCGCCGGCAGAAGAAGTGCTGGCACTTATGGACAGTTGTGTGGTACGTTTCACCGAACCGTACACGGAAGAAGCCGCTCCTTACTTGTTGGAACGTGCCCAAGCCCGCATGAACGCCAATCAGGCGCGTGCCGCCATGCTTGATTACGATGCTTATTATAAAGCGGTAAACGGCAAGGTGAATGATGTGTTCTATTATTATCGTGAGCAGGCTGCCTTGAAGGCCAAACAGTTCCAGCGTGCACTGAATGATATGGAGAAGGCTATTGAGCTGAGTCCGAAAGACCTGACCTACCGTGCAGAGCTTGCCGTGGTCAATATCCGTGTAGGGCGTAATGAAGAAGCCTTGAAAGTGTTGCAGGATGCTTTGGCTATTGATTCTAAATATGCCGAAGCCTATCGGCTTATGGGAATTGCACAGTTGCAGATGAAAAAGAAGCAGGAAGCGTGCCAAAGTTTTGCCAAGGCAAAGGAATTGGGCGACCCAAACGTGGACGGACTGATTGAAAAGCATTGTAAATAAGCGGTATACTTAACAAAATAAAGGCTCCGCTTTCACAAGCAGAGCCTTTGTTTGGGAAACTTCCCCATGCTAAAATATAAGTTAAGTCTAGGTATTAACAGGTTATGAATGAAATTTTCTTTCGTATATATAAATGCACGATTCTGGGAAATACTGCACGAGTCTCCTGATTTTTTTTGAATATAGTAGGAAAAGATACTATATATTTGATAATGAACAGATAAAAGAGTAAAATTATGAAAAAAGTGATTTGTAGTCAAAAAGCTCCGGGGGCAATCGGCCCTTACAGTCAGGCTATTGAAGCAAACGGAATGGTGTTCGTATCGGGTCAGTTACCTATCGATGCTGCTACCGGAGTAATGGCGGAAGGCGCGGAAGCCCAAGCCCGCCAGTCGTTGGAGAATGTAAAGCACATTCTGGAAGAGGCAGGATTGAGCATGGCGAATATCGTGAAGACTACCGTTTTCCTGGCGGATATGTCTTTGTTTGCCGACATGAATAAGGTATATGCCACTTATTTTGAGGGAGACTTTCCCGCGCGTTCGGCTGTTGCCGTAAAGGCGCTTCCGAAAGACGCCTTAGTGGAGATTGAGTGCATCGCGGTTCGCTAATAAATCTGCCACGATAAAGCTGCTGCCACCTACGAAGATAAAATCTTCGGGGTGGCTTTTTTCTTGTGCGGCGGTTACGGCGGCGGGGACATCCGGATAACAGTTTCCCTGCAAGCCTGCTTTGGCAGCGAGCCTGCACAGCTCCTCTTCCGGAAGGGCACGTTTTACGCTGGCTTTGGTGAAGTAGTATACAGCATCTTTGGGAAGCAGGGCAAGCACACCGCTGATGTCTTTGTCATTGACCATTCCTATGATGATATGGAGCTGGCGGTAGGTTTGCTGTTTCAGTTGTTCTACGATGTAGGTAATGCCGCCCACATTATGTCCGGTATCACATATCAGGGTGGGAGCCTCTTGCAGCCTTTGCCAGCGTCCCATTAGCCCCGTCAGTTCGCAGACACGGGCGAAGCCGCTGCGCACACTCCTTTCGTCAATGTGGTATCCGGCCTCTTTCAGCAATGGCAAGGCTGTGAGGATGGTGCGTGTGTTTTTTAGTTGATAAAGTCCCTGCAACTCTGTTTTCAGTCCGGGATAATCGTTGTTCATCCTTTCTTCTGCAAATACGACAGGGGCTTTCTCTGCCGCGGCCTTTTGCAGGAAAACCGGTTTGGTTTCGGGGGTGGTTTCGCCAATGACTACGGGAATGCCGGGTTTGATGATACCTGCCTTTTCTCCCGCTATCTTTGCCAATGTGTCGCCCAAGAACTGGGTATGGTCGAAACTTATGTTGGTTATGATGCACAAATCCGGATGAATGATGTTCGTACAGTCCAACCGGCCTCCCAGTCCGACCTCTATAACGGCCACATCCACTTTCTCATCGGCAAAATAGCGGAATGCCATCGCAGTGGTCAATTCAAAGAAAGAAGGGTGCAGAGGCTCGAAAAAGTCACGTTCTTTTTCTACAAAGTGCACTACATACTCTTCGGGTATGGGAGAGCCGTTTATACGGATACGTTCACGGAAATCCACCAGGTGGGGAGAGGTGTAAAGCCCCACGCGGTATCCCGCCTCCTGCAATATGGCAGCCAATGTATGGGAACAGGAGCCTTTGCCGTTGGTTCCTGCCACGTGGATTGTGCGGAACGAACGGTGGGGGTGTCCGAAATGTTCGTCTAATATGCGCGTGTTTTCCAAACTTCTTTGTATGCCGAGCCGCCCACTTGCTGAAACATGGGTATGCTGTTATATAAGTAAGTTAAAGTGTTCTGATAGTTCATCTTTCATAAAAATTAACGGGAAAGTAATCCTTTCTCCTTATTAAAGTGTTATCTTTAGGAACGGCAAAGATAAGGCAATTTTATTTAAGTGTGTATGCTTGCTTTATTTTATATTGTCGGTATGAGGTATAAACTATTTAAATCTAAAGAGTATGGGAGCTAAGAAAAACTTTGTGATTGATACCAATGTTATCCTTCACGATTATAACTGTTTGAAGAATTTTCAAGAGAACGATATTTATCTTCCCATTGTAGTGCTTGAAGAACTCGATAAATTCAAGAAGGGCAACGAGCAGATAAATTTCAATGCCCGTGAGTTTGTCCGTGAGCTCGACTTGATTACCGATGATAACCTTTTTACCAAAGGTGCTCCGTTGGGCGAAGGTCTGGGACGCCTGTTCGTGGTGGCGGGTTCGGTAGATTCGCCCCGCGTGCACGACTCTTTCCCGGAACGTATTCCCGACCATCAGATACTCTCTGTCGTTGACTGGCTGACCGTGAAGAAGCCGAATATGAAATCCATTCTTGTCACCAAGGATGTCAACCTTCGTATGAAAGCGCGCTCTATCGGTCTGCTGTGCGAGGACTATATCAACGACAAGGTAATTAACGTGGATATATTTGAAAAGTCGAACGAAGTGTTCGAAGGGGTTGACCCGACTCTGATAGACCGCATCTATTCCTCTAAGGAAGGGTTGGACATCAGCGAATTCGACTTCAAGGATGTTATTCACCCCAACGAATGTTTTATCCTGAAGAGCGACCGCAGCAGCGTGCTTGCCCGCTACAATCCTTTTACCCATTCCGTTTGCCGTGTCAATAAGACAAAGAATTACGGCATCGAACCGCGTAATGCCGAACAGAGTTTTGCTTTCGAGGTATTGAATGACCCGAACATCAAGCTGGTGGCCCTTACCGGCAAGGCAGGAACGGGTAAGACCCTGTTGGCACTGGCAGCCGCTTTGGGCAAGCTGACGGACTATAAGCAAATCCTGCTGGCGCGTCCTATCGTTGCATTGTCCAATAAAGATATAGGTTTCTTGCCGGGTGATGCCAATGAGAAGCGTAGCTCCGTATATGCAGCCGCTGTTTGATAACCTGAATGTAATCAAGCATCAGTTCGCATCTAACTCAAGCGAAGTGAAAAGGTTGGAAGATATGCAGAAAAGCGACCAGCTTGTCATTGAAGCCCTAGCCTTTATCCGCGGGCGCAGCCTGAGCGAGACCTACTGTATCATCGACGAAGCGCAGAACCTTACCCCTCACGAAATAAAAACCATCATAACACGTGCCGGTGAAGGGACGAAGATGGTATTCACGGGCGATATCCAACAGATTGACCAGCCGTATCTGGACAGCCAGTCCAACGGGCTTGTCTATATGATAGACCGTATGAGAGACCAGAACCTGTTTGCCCATGTTAATCTGGTGAAGGGAGAGCGTAGCCAGCTGAGCGAACTGGCAAGTAATTTAATGTAATATCTGCTGTTTTGCCTTTCCTGGTGAAGGCGAAGAATGTGACATAAAAAGCGGATGATGCTCCACTGGTAAGCACCATCCGTTTTTATTAGTATACCATATTTTTATTATTTGCGTGCCGAGAAGTATTTCAGGAACTGGGTACGTTCGAAAGTGTTTATACCGTTCAGGTCGCTTACATTCAGCATGCCTTTGAACTGGCTGATGTTTTCCATCCCTTTGCGTTCCATCCATGCGTTCAGGAAGCGGACGTACTCTTCGATAATGGCGTAAGAATTCTGATAGAGTGCGCTGCATATCTCTACTGCCGAAGCGCCCGCCAAGATAGCTTTTACTACTCCTTCGGGGGCATGTATGCCGCCGGATGCCGCATAGTCCAGCTTGCTCACAGCCGCAGAGGCGATACCTATCCAACGTAAGGATTTGGATAAATCGGCATCTGTGCTGAAGACGCTTCCGGCACTTTGAGCCATTTTTTCAATATCGATATCCGGCTGGTAGAACCGGTTGAACATTACTACTGCCGCCGCACCATTGGCATAGAGCTGGTCGATGAGTGCTATCGGATTGGTGAGGTTGTCTCCCAATTTCATGATAACAGGAATATTGACTGTTTTCCTGATATGGCTCAAGATGTCGATATGACGTTGTTCAAAAGAACCGTAAGCATATTGTATGTCGGTTTGCAAAGCAAGGATATTGACTTCCAAAGCATCTGCTCCGGCCTCTTCTATCTTTCTGGCAAACTCAATCCAGTCTGCATCCTGATAGCAGTTAATGCTGGCAATGACAGGAATGTCACAGACTTTCTTGGTTTCTTTAATCAGATTCAAATATTCGCCCAGTTTATGTTCGCGTATGTATCCTACCAGGTAATCGCTTCCTTCCGGATACATGTTGGGATCTCCAAGCCAATCGGCTTCCATCATGATTTGTTCCTCAAAAAGAGACTTGAGTACAATGGCTCCTGCTCCGGCTTCGTAAAGCTTTTTGGTTCTTGGCAGCACTGTCGGTAAGTCCGGAACTGCTGATAATAATCGGGTTTTTAAGTTTTAACCCTGCAAAGGTGGTTTCTAATGTTGCCATAATAACAGTTATTAGGTATTAATATATTCTTTCTCCAAATATTTTACTTCCTACACGTACCAGGGTACTGCCGGCGGCAATGGCCTCATGGTAATCATGGGACATTCCCATTGACAGCTCCCGAAACCACTCTGCATTGGAAAACCAGGTGGCTTTAGCCTCTTGGAAGAAATTGTTTAATGAACGGAATTCAGCTTTGATTTGTTCGGTATTGTCCGTATTCGTAGCCATGCCCATAAGTCCGCATATCCGGACATTGCCGAGCTTTTTCCATTCATCGCCTGCAAGCATCTCCCGGCATTCGTCGAAACTGAAACCGAATTTGCTCTCTTCTTGTGCTATGTGCAGTTGAAGCAGGCAGTTTACGGTTCGTCCGGCCTTGGCTGCCTGCCTGTTGATTTCGGTAAGGAGTTTGTAGGAATCCACTCCATGAATCAGAGTAACATAGGGTACGATATATTTGATTTTATTCGTTTGCAGATGTCCGATGAAATGCCATTCGATATCTTTTGGAAGGCTCTCGTATTTGGCAGTCATTTCCTGCACCTTGCTTTCTCCGAACACACGCTGCCCTGCGCTATAAGCTTCCTTTATGGCCTCGTTGGGGTGAAATTTGGAAACAGCTACCAGCCGCACCCCATCAGGTAGTTCGCTCAGTACTTGTTTTATGTTTTCTGCAATACTCATCGTATATATGATAATCTGTGAAATGAAATTTTCAGGTTCTTATACTTCCGGCTTGTCATCCGGTTCTGCGCTGTACGGATATACATCCATGATGGCGGTTTCCGCTACCGATGCAATTTGGTAGTCGGCCATTGTGCCTTTCATACCCTCATCCAGCTTCTTTACCGCATCACGCAAGTCGGCTGCCTGCACCAATACCTGAGTAGACGTTTTTTTCTCAGCACCGCTTTTCTCATCCAATGTGATGAAAACCAGCTTGCATTTGAACCAACGGTCGGCAGCTTCCTCTTCGCATGGAAACAGTTCGCTGTAGTTGGCACGTTTGATGTCCGATACCGTGAATTCTCCTGAAATAAACGGTGTCATCTCTTCGATGATACGTGCTTCCGCTTCCGTAAAACTGAGTGCATCTACCAGATAAGGTTCGGTAACTTTTTTGTTCATTCCGTTTTCCATTGTTTTTTCATAACGGATTTTACACTCAAACCATGTATGCATTGCCATAATCTTCTGATTTTAGTTAGTATTTTAATTAGTAAACGATTGTTTCCTCTTCCTGCCTTTTGCGGCTTGCAGAAGAAACCCTTCCCTTTTTTATCATGAAAGGATGTACAAAGATAAACGAAAAAGGGGAAAAAAGTTTGATATAGCCGGAAGAAGATTATGTTAATGCAAAACTTTTTATCTGTTTGGCGTCTGTTTGGGAACAAACCCGTATTTTGAAAACAGTTGGCAAAGGATATGACGGACCGGTTGGCTATTTTATTGGAATAACCGTTCTTTGGCGGCGTTAAACCAATAAAACAACAACAAGATTTATGGCAGTAGTAGCTTATTTAAGAGTAAGTACAGAAAAACAGTTTTTGGAAAACCAGCGAGAGGAAATTGTACGCTTCGCAGAAAGGAACGGGATGAGTATTGATAAGTGGTATACGGAAACGGTCAGCGGAAGCGTCAGCAGTAAAGAACGTAAGTTGTCGGGGGTGTTGGATAAGATGCGTCCAGGCGATTCTTTGATTGTTACGGAGATATCACGGCTCAGCCGTACGCTGCTTGAGATTATGACTATTCTCAATTCGTGTATAAAAAAGGGGGTGATATTGTATAGCACCAAAGAGGGATACGTTTTTCAGAATGACATTAACAGCAAAGTGCTGGGGTTTGCATTCGGACTGATGGCCGAGATAGAGCGTAATCTGATTTCAATGCGTACTAAAGAGGCGCTGGCCCGTAGAAAGCAGGAAGGAAAGCACTTGGGGCGTAAAAAGGGGGATATGCCTAAGATGAAGATACTTGCGGAGAATAAGAAACAATTGCTTAAAGAGCAGAAGAAAGGAACATCCTGCTCTGAACTCGCCCGGCGGATGGGAGTGTCCAGAACAACCATGTTCCGTTTTCTGCATCATAAAAGATAAACCGGAAGTCTCTAACCGGGATGTGCTGTGATTCACTGCGGATTATGCCGATTATTACAGACGGATTTTAAGCGTCCGAGGCTTACTCAAGAATATCTAATCTGTACATATCTGTGTAATCTGTGGCGAATTAAGAGTTCCGGAAACTTCGTTTGTGCAGATTCTTCAGTTCGAAAGAGAGCATGATACGGAAGAATCCTATGATAAGGAATGCAAACGAAATCATATAAACGGCGTAGATAGCTCCGACCGTCGGTTGCCACAGGATAATAAGCGAGCATACGATGGCAAGGATGCCGAATGCTGTATACCAGCCCCACTCTTTTGTCCCGTACCTCTTTAAGTCCATTGCATAGCCTACCGAGGAAAATCCCCGGAACATCAGCCAGAAGGCGATGATAAACGGAATGACTTCCATGCTCAGCACAGGATAAGTCACCAGGTAGAGTCCCAAAATCATATCAATGACTCCTCCTGCCAGGTACCAGCCCCAGCTGGATACCCTTTGGCGGTTGCTTACTGCAAAGGCAATTTCCAGCAAACCGCTGACCAGCATCGAGATGCTGAATAAAATACTCAATGCGGCATATCCGTTAAAAGGGAAGAACATTAGCCCCAGAGCTACGGCTACATACAGGATGCCGAGAATAAGTGAAACCCACCAGTTTTTTACTTCCTGTTTCAGCTCATCAAAAATTGTTTTCATGTAAATCTTAATTTAAAAGTGATTATTATAAGTTCGTTGGGGGAATAACAATCTGTGGTATGAAAAGTTTTATTGAACTTTTTCAGCATCCCGTTTGTTTCTCTATTGTATAAATTGATAAAATTATGGCTACAACAAAATTTAAGGGACAACCGGTAAAAGTTATCGGTGAGTTTATAAAAGTAGGAGCAGTCGCTCCTGATTTCGAGTTGGTAAAGACGGATTTATCTTCTTTCTCTTTGAAAGAACTGAACGGGAAGAATGTAATTCTTAATATTTTTCCGAGTCTGGATACCGGCGTTTGTGCTGCTTCCGTACGCAAATTCAATGAATTGGCTGCCGGTTTGCCGGATACGGTGGTATTGGCTGTTTCAAAGGACCTGCCTTTTGCACATGCCCGTTTTTGTACGACGGAAGGTATTGAGAACGTAATTCCCTTGTCCGATTTCCGTTGCTCGGATTTTGATGAAAACTATGGCGTGCGTATGGCAGACGGACCGTTAAGCGGTTTGCTGGCGCGGGCGGTGATTGTTGTCGGTAAAGATGGAAAGATTGCCTATACAGAACTCGTACCGGAGATTACGCAAGAGCCGGACTATGAAAAGGCGATTGCGGCAGTTAGGAAATAACCGCTTGGGACTTAACTATACAATAAAAAAACGGTGGATGAAGAAGGACTGTCTTTATCCACCGTTTTTTATTCTTATTTTTTCTGTTTTATTCCTTTATAAATCAGGAAACCTACAACGAATATCGCAACTGCCAGAATGATATAACCGATTTCGTGGCTGTATTCCGTAGCCAATATATAGACATCGTTGGTTGTCTTGATGTCTGTGAACCGGTATATAAAATAGCCGAGCAGCGCCAGTATCGTGTTCCAGATTCCCGCACCGAGCGTTGTGTAAAGCAGGAACGAGCCTAATTTCATGCCGGCGAGTCCGGCCGGAATACTGATAAGCTGCCGTACTGCGGGGATAAGACGTCCGAAGAATGTGGATGCGGCGCCATGCTTCCTGAAGTACTCTTCGGCATGGCGTACTTTCGCTTCGTCAATCAGGCACATATGCCCGAAACGGCTGTTGGCAAATTTATAGACAATAGGACGACCCAGCCAACGTGCAAGATAGTAGTTTATGAGTGCGCCGAGATCTGCGCCGATGGTTGCGAAAATAACGACAAGGAAGATATTCATACTGTCATCGGTCATCGCTTTCCATGCAGCCGGCGGCACTATAACTTCCGATGGAAATGGGATAAATGAACTTTCGCTAGTCATGAAGATGGTAACTACCCAATAATTCAGATTTTCTAAAACCCATTTGATAAGTTCTGCAGATGATTCCATATATAATACTTGTGATTAATAATTTGTTTATGTCTTTAAAATAAACCTGACCCGCCAAATATCTCTTTCACTCTTTTTATCATTTCATCCCGGTTTTTACAGTCCAGCAAATCCAGCATGTTTTCCAGGTCTTTTGCCTGAAACGGGTGTGCGCAAAGCTGGTTGTACTTTAGGAAGTTCTCCATGTCGTCAAGTAACAGATAAAGGGCGGTCAGCTTCTCGTTGATATTCTCGAAGTCGGGCTCCAGTTTCTTAACCTGCTCAAAAGCCGTTTGGGCATATTGTATATGGCCCGTTTCCATGCTGCTCATGCCGATTTCATTCCAAGTATCGGCACACGGGGGCACACTCTAAAGCCAAAGCCCATTTCTTTACAGCCTTGTCGAAATCTCCTTTTTCCATATACATACCTCCCTCAATCAGATAAGGCTCTGCATCTTTCGGGCCTATCTCATGGGCTTTCTTGAAAAACAGGTCGGCCTGACGCTTTTCGCCTAAGTTATAGAGGCAAATCGCTACATGCGCATATAAAGACGGCAACATCGTTGAGTCGGTATCTTTACTGTGTATGACCAATTCAAGATACCGGTACCCTTCTTCCCAGTGTCCTTTGGATATTTCATTGAATCCGATGAACATATGGAGGAAATTGGGGCTGACGGCTTTATATTTTTCTGCCAGGGTATAATTCTCAAGCGCGCTTTCTTCATTTCCAAGTTGATAGAAAGCATGTCCTTTCATCATATAGGCATCGGCAAATTCTTCATCTGACACGATTGCATAGTCGCACGCCTCAATGGCTTTGTCAAACAGTTGCTGTTCGAAATAGCAACGTGCCAGTCCGAACCAATAAGGGGCTGAATAAGGATTCTTGTCTATCAGCTTGTTATAGAACATTTCGGCTTTATCCTTCAGACCTTGTGCCAGGAAACAGTCGGCTGTTACGGCCAGATACTCTTCTTCCTCGGCATATTTTTCCAATCCCCTTGTCAGCCATGGTACAGCCTTATCGGGATACCCCATATCAATATACATATAGGATACGTCCACGATGTTGGCCAAGTCCTCTTTGTCTTCTATGGAGTCAAGGAGTTGTTCCGCTTCATCTATTTTGCCTTCGCCTAAGAGAATATTGGCTTTAAGCACTTTTACTTCCGAGGAATAATCTTCGGTTATTTCCTCTATCACTTGTTTGGCCTTATCCCTTTCCCGGGCGTCCATGAAGAGATAAGCCTGCTCTACCAACAGAGGCGTACTGCCGGGGTGTAAGCTCAGCCCGTATTCTACGACTTCGGTAGCCTGGCTGTTTTTTCTGTGCATGGCATACCAGTCGGCAAGGTCGGCTAAATCGTCTGCATCCAGATAGATAGGTTTGTTCTCAGCTTTCGCTGCTTCGTATTGTTCTGCAAGTTCTTGCAATTCCTTGTCTCTTCCGGACAACAGGTTCTTTTTACTCATTAATGTTATATTATTTGTTGATTTTCCCCCAAGTATCTTTCAAGCCTACGGTACGGTTGAACACCATTTTCTCCGGTGTAGAGTCGCGGTCTACATTGAAGTAACCGATGCGCTGGAACTGCAGGTAGGAGAGGGGCTTCATACCGGCGGCAAATTTCTCGATATAGCAGCATGGCAATACGTTCAGAGAATCCGGATTTATCATTTCCTTCATGGCGGTCAGCGCATCGCAATTCTTTTCTTCGCGGATGGCTGCCAGTTCGTCGCGCGGATTTTCCACTTTCCACAACCGGTCGTAAAGGCGGACTTCGGCTTGCAGGCAGTGTGCGCAGCTCACCCAGTGAATCGTGCCTTTTACTTTGCGGTTAGCGCCGGGCATGCCGCTTTTGCTGTCGGGGTCGTATTCGCAGTATACTTCTGTGATTTCTCCTGCATCGTTCTTCTTGCAGCCGGTACACTTCACGATGTACGCGCTTTTCAGGCGAACTTCCTGTCCGGGAGTCATGCGGAAATATTTCTTCGGAGCATCTTCCATGAAATCGTCGCGTTCTATCCACAGTTCGCGGCTGAATTCGATGTTGTGGCTGCCCTCTTCCGGACGTTCCGGGTTGTTGACGGCTTCCATTTCCTCAACCTGTCCTTCCGGATAATTGGTGATGACGAGCTTCACCGGATTCAATACTGCGGATATGCGGGTGGCGCGTGCGTTCAAGTCTTCGCGTACGGCGCTCTCCAGCAAGGCAAATTCATTGAGGGCATCGTAAGTGGTATAACCGATTTTATCGATGAACTTATGAATGGACTCGGGTGAATAGCCGCGACGGCGGAAACCGCAGATAGTCGGCATACGGGGGTCGTCCCAGCCGTTGACAAGGCCTTCTTTCACCAAAGTCAGCAGGTTGCGCTTGCTCATGAGCGTATAGCTCAGGTTGAGCTTGTTGAATTCGTATTGGTGAGGACGGTGGTCGTTCAGGTCCTTGCCTTCTTTTACCCAATCTACAAAGAGGTCGTACAACGGACGGTGGGGAACGAATTCCAATGTACACAAGGAGTGGGTTACACCTTCGAAGTAGTCGCTTTGTCCGTGAGCGAAGTCGTACATCGGGTAAGCTTTCCAGGTAGTACCCGTACGGTGGTGCGGATGTTTCACCACGCGATAGATAATCGGGTCGCGGAAGTGCATGTTGGGACTTGCCATGTCAATTTTGGCACGGAGCACCATGGCGCCTTCCTCTATCTCGCCGGTATTCATCTTTTGGAACAGTTCGAGTGTTTCCTCGATGGGACGGTTACGGTAAGGGCTTTCCACACCGGGTTGGGTAGGAGTGCCTTTTTGAGCGGCAATCTGCTCGGATGTCTGCTCGTCGATATATGCTTTGCCTTCTTTGATGAGGCGGATGGCGAAGTCCCATAACTGCTGGAAGTAGTCGGAGGCATAGTATTCGTTGCCCCACTGGTAACCCAGCCATTGAATATCTTCCTTGATGGCTTCCACATATTCCACATCTTCTTTGGTGGGGTTGGTGTCATCGAAACGCAGGTTGCAGACCCCGCCATGTGCGGCGGCAATGCCGAAGTCCAGGCAAATGGCCTTGGCATGTCCGATGTGAAGATAACCGTTAGGTTCCGGCGGGAAACGTGTCTGTACCTTTCCGTCGTTTTTACCCTCTTTCAAGTCGTTCTCTACTATTTGTTCAATGAAGTTCAGGCTCTTCTTTTCGCTTGTTTCTTCGCTTTTTATTTCTGCCATAATGCTATTGTTATTCGTATAGTGGTGCAAAAATACGACTATTTTTTCGTATATCGTTATTTCACGGGAATATATCCGCTCTTTTTTAGTGATTTCCTGTCCGGAAAGCGGCAGACACGAACCGTAGACTCCGGCTTGTGAAAGCCGGAGCTTTTTGCATGCGAATTAAAGCAACGCATGTTACATACTTGTTACACACGGCGGGTTTGTGTGTATTGTAACGGTTTTGTAACATGTTTGAAACATTTCCTTCAAACGATAGTCATACTGCCTTAATATTTCCTTTGTTTCTTTGTACGCGGAAAAACGTAGGCAATATGAAAAAAATACCACGTGCCGGTACGGGGCATTTCATGGCATGGTACTTCTCGTACCACGCGTTGGTACAGACACTACCACCCTTTGGTACAGTGAGTTCCATGCCGTGGTACGGGCGATACCATGCCTTGGTACGGACAGTTTCATGCGTTGGAACAAGTGATATGATTAGGCAATTGATAATTTTGAAATAGAAAAACATTATGGTGCAGTTTATCGAATCAGAGCTCGTCTTGCTGAAAAAAGAAATAGACGAAATGTGGACTTTAGTGTATAACCAGCTCGGCCGTGCCGGAGAAGCCGTACTGACTTTGGACCGCGAGCTGGCACAGCAGGTATTGGTGCGCGAACGTCGTGTCAATGCCTTCGAACTCAAGATAGACAGTGATATAGAAGACATCATCGCTCTCTATAATCCTGTTGCTATCGACTTGCGTTTTGTGCTTGCCATGCTCAAAATTAATACGAACCTGGAGCGTTTGGGCGATTTCGCCGAAGGCATAGCCCGCTTTGCGTTGAATTGCAAGGAACCGATTCTGGCAAGTGGACTGGTGAAGGAACTGCGCCTGGAAGAGATGATAAATCAAGTTTCGGCTATGCTTGAACTTGCCAAAAGAGCTCTTCAGGAAGAAAGTCAGGAACTGGCAACCGCGGTATTCGCCAAAGATAACCTGCTGGATGAAATTAATGCAAATGCCACTGCTGTTCTGGCAGATTATATCGGCAAGCATCCCGAAAGCGCACTCTCTTGTCTGAATCTGGTTAGTGTTTTCCGTAAGCTGGAACGTTCCGGTGATCATATTACGAATATCGCCGAGGAAATAGTGTTTTTATCGATGCGAAGGTGCTGAAACATAGCGGACGTACGGACGAACACTATACAGATGATAAGAAATAGTCAACTTTTTAGGATATTTTTAGTGTTTAATGGAAAATAGCCCTATATTTGCCCATTGAAAACGATTGCAGATGTAGAAATTTGCTTTGAAATGATAATAAAATCAAAAGAATTACAGAAAAGATGTTATAAGACATGTTTTTTAATTTGGTTGGTATCTTGAAAAGCGGCTATCTTTGCAACGTTATCCTGAAAACAATCTTTTTACCTTAAAAAAAAAACTAATACCTATTGAAAACTGAAAAGGAGGCTTTGTGAAAAGCTTCCTTTTTTTCATTTCTATATGAGACCCTTTTTGTATCTTTTGTCGCATCCGCAATGCGGGTAATATCTAAATTTAAATTGTAACAAGCTTATGTTTTCCGGAATAGTAGAAGAATGTGCCACACTGGTGGCTATGGTCAGAGACCAAGAAAACGTGCACTTTACTTTCAAGTGTTCGTTCGTAAATGAATTAAAAATAGACCAGAGCGTATCTCATAATGGCGTATGCCTTACGGTTGTCAGCATGACGGATGATGCTTATACGGTGACGGCGATGAAAGAGACTCTGGACCGTTCCAATCTCGGCTTGTTGAAAGTAGGCGATGAAGTGAACGTGGAGCGCAGCATGATGATGAACGGCCGCTTGGACGGACACATCGTACAGGGACACGTAGACCAAACGGCAACCTGTGTGGACATAAAGGATGCCGAGGGCAGCTATTACTTTACGTTCCGGTATGCCTTTGATAAGGAAATGGCGAAGCGCGGTTATATCACCGTGGATAAAGGCTCGGTAACCGTAAACGGTGTCAGCCTGACCGTGTGCAACCCTACGGACGATACCTTTCAGGTAGCCATTATCCCTTATACCTTCGAGCATACCAATTTCCACGCTTTCAAGGTGGGTAGCGTAGTGAATCTCGAATTCGATATTATCGGTAAATATATCAGCAGAATGATACAGTATAAATAGAGTTATAACTCATAATTTATAATTCATAACTCATATCTTATTATGAATGATTTTTTGCAATTGGCCGCTTCACGTCAAAGCGACCGTGCTTATGATATGTCCCGTGCGGTAGAGCCGGAGAAGTTGGAACGTATTTTGGAAGCTGCCCGGCTGTCGCCTTCGGCATGCAATGCACAGCCGTGGCGTTTTGTGGTGATCACCGATCCGGAACTTGCTGTAAAAGTGGGTAAGGCCACTGCCGGATTGGGGATGAATAAGTTTGCCAAAGATGCTCCGGTACATATTCTGGTGGTGGAAGAATCCATGAATATCACTTCTTTCTTGGGCGCCAAGATTAAGGACAAGTATTTCCCTCTGATAGATATCGGCATTGCCACCGCTCATATTACGCTGGCTGCCGAAAGCGAGGGGCTGGGTTCGTGCATCCTGGGCTGGTTCGATGAAAAGGAGATTAAGAAGCTTACCGGCATTCCTGCCAATAAACGTCTGTTGCTCGATATCACGATAGGCTATCCGGCAAAAGACAAACGGAAGAAGTCCAGGAAATCCAAGGACAAGGTTGTTTCATACAACCATTATTAAAGCTACCGTTACAGGTCTTTCAGCAGCACTTGGCTTGCGCTCTTGTAGTACTCTTCCCGTGCTTTCATCAGTGTTTCCCATTGCCCGTGGAATTCTTTGTCCTTGTCTATCTTGAAGTCCTCGGAACCGTGGGTGTCCAGCTTGTCCAGCAGGAGAGCAACGTTCAGCTTGCTGATGTCCATGGAAGGCTGGTAGGCGATGTCCTGGCTTTTGGCATCGGTCACCACTTCGTGCAGAAGGTTGATTTCCTGCAATTCATAAAGAGTCTGGTTGGTCAGGCGTATGGGTATCTGGCACTCCTCGGATATGTCTTCGGCGGTATAGGGCGGTTCGTTCTTTTCAAAACGTTTGGCTACGAACGACATGATGAGGATGGAGATGAAGTCGCGGTAACGGCGGCTGATGTTGCGTGCATCCTTATCGAAACTGAAGTTCCGGATGTTTTGTCCGGCATACGTCAGTTCCGCTCCGAAAAGGCAGATGGTCCACGATATCTGCAACCACAGCAGGAACATGGGAAGTGCCGCAAAACTACCGTAAATGGCGTTGTAACGGGATACCCACAACTGGCTGCTGATATAAAGGAACTGGAATGCCTGGTGTGCCGTACCTGCCAGAATGCCCGAAATCAGCGCATGCTTGAGTTTCACCTTTGTATTGGGCATGAAAACATACAGTGCCGTGAACATCACCCATGTCGCACAAAAGGTATGAGGCGGATTAGAATTTGCCGATGGGAGCGAGCAGGGTGAAGTCTGTCACATTCTTCAGCATGGTGCTCATAAATATGGAAAGACCGCCCGAAACTACCAGCAGAAGGGGTATCAGTAGGAGCATGGAGAAGTAATCCGTGATTTTACGGTACATGCTTCTTGCTTTTTTTACCTGCCAGATGCGGTTGAAGGTAATCTCCATGTTGTTAATCAGGTTGAGCACCGTCCACAATAACATGATCAGGCCCACGCCGATGAATATGCCGTTTTTGGTTTGAGATAGATAGGAGTTGACGAATTGGAAGATAACTTCCGTTGTTTCCGACGGGCCGCCGAAGCCTTGAACGATTTGACTCTCCATCAGATTGTCGAAGCCGAACCCGCGTGCAATGGGAAACACAATGGCCAGGATAGGTACAATAGCCAGTAAAGTGCTATATGTCAATGCCGATGCCTTGTTTACAAGCCTGTCTTTGGTAAAGCGGTTGATGCAGAGATAAATGGTCTTGATAATATTATATAAGGAGAAAGTCGTTTTAGTGACTTCATCTTCTGTAATACGCCAGATGTCGTATGTCAGGAATTTCCAAAGGGTGGCAATGCGCTTGTTCATGCTAAATTGAAAAATGAGAATCGAGAATTGAAAAACGATAGTATGCCAAAAGGACTTTATTTCTTAATTCTCAATTTTTAATTTTTAATTTAAAAAGCAGTCGGTCTGTAAGCCGGGTTCTGTTCCCTGATTCAGCAATTAAATCAAGGCGTCTGTCATTTATCTGAGCCGTATGTTGCCATACAGGCTTTAGCGGTCTACCCTCCGACATGGAGCGAGCAACTCTCATAACGTCGGTTTACATGACCTTACAACTCCTAAGACGTACGGCCCTTGTGTCGCCACAAGGCCGGTGGGCTCTTACCCCACCTTCTCACCCTTACCACAACCCCGGAAGGCATGGCGGTTATTTTCTTCTACGTTACTCTACCCTCGCGGACAGCTTTCTGTTAGGAAGTAGGATGCTCTGTGTTGCCCGGACTTTCCTCATGCGCACGAGGCGCAAGCGACAGACCGACCAACTGCTTTGGGGTGCAAAGATAGGAATTTTTTAGTGATTGACGTCAGGTGACCGGTGATTTGTTCGTTATCGGTGTTTTATTTGTGTAATTTCTTAAAAACACTGAAAATATGTATCTCTTTTTAGAATAAATTGTTAGCTTTGCTAACATTAATAATTCCCAAATGCGTATAGTCCATGAAAAAGTTTGCCTCATTCTTTGCAGTATTTCTCTTTATAACTCTTTTTGCTGTCGCTTCGGAAGCCGGAGACCGTAATATACCGGTAGAGGTGGCACAACTCACCGACAGTTTGAAAAAACAGTTTGCACCGGACAGGCGTGTGGCATTGCTGGATGTAGATTATTCTTTTTCCGATAAGAATGTGATGCTGCGTGGCGTCACTACTTCGGCAGAAGCGAAAAACGCATTGTTGAAGGAACTGGCAAGAAAAGGCTATGCCGTGATGGACTGTCTTGAACTGCTTCCCGATGTGAAGGGGCTGGAAGGCAAAACCTGCGGTATTATCAATGTGTCTGTGGCAAATATGCGTGTCGCTCCGGATTTCTCATCGGAAATGATGACACAGAGTCTGATGGGGATGCCAGTGCGCGTATTGCAGCGCGATGGCTGGGTGCGTATCCAGACTCCCGACAATTATATCGCCTGGGTGCATCGTGTAGGTGTACATCCGGTGACCGAAGAAGAAATGGCCGCGTGGAACAAGGCGGAAAAGATCGTTGTGACTGCTCATTACGGTTTTGTCTATTCCGAACCGAACCAAACTTCACAAACGGTTTCGGACGTTGTGGCCGGCAACCGTTTGAAGTGGGAAGGGAGCAAGGGAGCTTTCTACAAGGTGACCTATCCCGACGGTCGCCGGGGATACATCTCCAAATCCATAGCCATGCCCGAGAAGAAATGGCGTTCCGGCTTGCAGCAGGATGCCGCCGGCATTATCCGTACGGCACACACCATGATGGGGATACCTTATCTTTGGGCGGGAACTTCATCGAAAGGCGTGGATTGCAGCGGATTCATGCGCACCATACTTTTTATGCACGACATCATTATACCACGTGATGCTTCCCAGCAGGCTTATGTGGGCGAGCATATAGACATTGCAGCCGATTTTTCCAACCTGCAACCGGGCGATTTGATATTCTTCGGCCGCAAGGCAACTCCGGAACGTAAAGAACGGGTCGTACACGTGGGTATGTATATTGGCGGCAAGCGTTTCATTCATTCGCAGGGCGATGTGCATATCAGCAGTTTCGACCCGGCAGATGAATTGTTCGATGAGTACAATCTCGGACGGTTACTGTTCGCTACGCGCGTATTACCTTATATAAATAAGGAAGAGGGATTAAACACAACGGAAACCAATGAATACTATAAATGACATGCAAAACAGAAGAGACTTTTTAAAGACCGCCGCCTTTGCCGCCTTAGGTTCGGGTATGGCTATCAATAGCGTATTGGCAGGTGAGGGTGCGGCGCCTGCTTTGTTCAATATCAATAAGAGTGGCGTTACGCCTAAAATGAAGCTGCGTTTCTTTTCGTATGAACTGAGGTTGCGTCATGTGTTTACGGTGGCTGCTTATTCGCGCACCACCACTCCCGATGTGCAGGTCGAAATAGAGTATGACGGCATCATCGGTTATGGCGAAGCTTCCATGCCGCCCTACCTGCAGCACGAATTGGGCACGATGGACAGCGTACTGGCTTTCTTGAAGAAAGTGCAGGATGTTATCGGGCAGTTCTCCGACCCTTTCCGGCTGGAAGATATCCTGAGTTATATAGACAGTCTCTCTGCAGGAGATTCGGCGGCCAAGACTGCGGTGGATATTGCCTTGCACGATTTGGTGGGTAAATTGTTGCAGGTCCCCTGGTATAAAATCTGGGGATTGGATAAGGAGAAAGCGCCTTCTACCACCTTTACCATCGGTATTGATACGCCCGATGTGGTGCGCGAAAAGACTAAAGAGTGTGCCGGGCAGTTCAATATCCTGAAAGTGAAGCTGGGGCGCGACAACGATAAGGAGATGATCGAGACCATCCGTTCGGTAACTGACCTGCCTATCGCCATTGACGCCAATCAGGGCTGGAAAGACAAACATTATGCGCTTGATATGATTCACTGGCTGAAAGAGAAAGGCATTGTGATGATAGAGCAGCCCATGCCTAAAGAGCAGTTGGATGATATTGCGTGGGTAACCGGGCAAAGTCCGTTGCCGGTATTTGCAGATGAATCCGTCCAACGCTTAAAGGATATAGTAGGGCTGAAAGATGCTTTTACCGGCATCAATATCAAGCTGATGAAATGTACCGGTATGCGTGAAGCGTGGAAGATGGTGACACTGGCGCGTGCTTTGGGCATGAAAGTAATGGTGGGGTGCATGACCGAAACTTCGTGTGCTATTTCTGCGGCCGCACAATTCTCTCCGGCAGTTGATTTTGCCGATTTGGACGGCAGTCTGCTGATAGCCAACGACCGTTTCAAGGGAATGGAAGTTGTAAAGGGAAAGATTACACTGCCGGACTTGCCGGGTATTGGAGTCGTGAAGATATAAAAGTACGGAAATCATACGGTGACAGGTGCTCCTGATATAAACTGATTTACTTATATAATCCATGAAGAATCTGCTATATATTGTCTTTTTGTTTGTTTTTGTTTCTGCTTGCAGCACGAAACCGGAGAACAGGCCATACAGTTGGGATGATGATTTACACCGGCGTCTGCTTACGGATTTTTGTTTGACGGAAGCTCAGGTCAAGGACTATATCAGAAAGTATATTCCTGATGTAACGGACGAACAGATGCGGCAGTGGGAAGCATCCAATGCTTTGGAGTGCATGGTTCTGGATGGTGAAAAACGCTATTTCCGTAATGCCGGTCCTAATCTGTTTCGTGTGGATTCTGCCTGCTATGATATAAAGATAGCCAAAGAGGGCACTGCTCTAAGCGGAAGTGAGAAGGTGAACAAAGAGAATCTGCCTGAAGTGATTGCCGCCGTGAAGAAAGAAAACAAGGCGATAGTCGCTCCCAAGCGGATGCGTGTCACTTATACGCTGACGGTAGACAGCAATGCCGTACCTGCCGGAAAGCTGGTTCGCTGCTGGTTGCCTTATCCCCGTATCGACCAGTCCCGGCAGCGGGATGTGAAGTTCATCTCTGCCAGTGAGCCGGGCTATGTCCTTTCTCCGCAAGAGTGCCGGCATAGCACGCTCTATATGGAAAAGCGTGCGGTACAGGGAGAGCCTACCGTGTTCTCCGAAACATTTGAGTATACATCCTGCGGAGAGTGGCATAATCTGCGCGCGGAAGATGTTCTGCCTTATGATACGACTGCCGCTCTTTATAAAGAGTATACCGCCGAGCGGGAGAAACACATCGTCTTCTCTCCGCGGCTGCGTGAGTTGGCTGCCAAGTTGACAGCAGGTGAAACCAATCCTTATTTAAAGGCGAAGCGCATCTTCCGTTGGATTAACGATCACTTTCCCTGGGCATCTGCCCGCGAGTATTCCACGATTGAGAATATTCCGGAATATGTATTGGACAACCATCACGGCGATTGCGGTCAGGTCAGCCTTTTATTCATAACCTTATGCCGCATCAGCGGTATTCCCGCACATTTTCAGAGCGGGTTCATGATGCATCCCCGTGCTTGGAACCTGCACGATTGGGCGGAAGTATATTTCGAAGCGCGCAGGCTGGGTGCCTGTAGACCAATCGTTCGGAATCCCGGCTTTTGCCCGCAATGCCGATGAAGAGTATTTCTTCCTGGGTGGTATCGACTCCTGGCGCATGATTGTAAATACCGATTACGGCATGCCGTTAGTGCCCGAAAAGAAGTATCCGCGTAGCGAAACCGTAGATTTCCAGCGCGGCGAGGTAGAGTGGGAAGGTGGAAACCTTTATTTTCCGCAATGGAGTTACCATATGGACATCGATTACCTTAATTATTAAGGTATGGCATACAACTTGAAAACAGATGATGTGTTGAGGCGAAACGCATCATCTGTTGAACTCAACGCATCATCCGTTACAGGCAAACGGATGGTGCGTTTTTGTTTTGTCTATCTGTCAGTCTTTTAACAGACAGTAATCGTGCATAAATGCTAATTTGTCAGCCTCTGCCGTTAACCGCTGTTAAGTCCCAAATATTCACTGTTAAAAGAGAACAAAAAAAAGAGTGACAAGCGGAATAACAGAACGATTTTTGTCGTTATTTTAACGTCAGAATGTTAAATGAGATTTGAATATTAACAATTAAAGAAAATAGAAAGTAATATGAAACAGACAACAAAAAACATCCTTGGAGTTGCAGCCATTGTAGTTCTGAGTGCAGGAGTGGCCGGTGTTACCACTTATAAGATGCAGAATAAGGAAAAGTCTGCTACATTCAGCGAATTGTTCCAGCAGAACCCTAATAATTTACGGTTGGCTGCTTATAACGCGACGGATGCGCAGCCTGTTGACCTGACGCAAGCGGCAGAAAGTTCGGTTCATGCCGTAGTACATATACGTGCCAAACAGTTGAGCAAGACTCAGACAGTGCAGAGCATGCCGGATATTTTTGACTTCTTCTTCGGTGACGGTCGTGGACAGCAGCGTCAGATACAGACCCAGCCGCGCGTAGGTTTCGGCTCCGGCGTGATTATTTCCAAAGACGGCTATATCGTAACCAACAACCACGTGGTTGAGGGTGCTGATGAAATTACCGTGAAACTGAACGATGACCGCGAGTTGAAAGGCCGCATCATCGGTACTGACCCCAGCACCGACCTTGCGCTGATTAAGATTGAGGGTGACGATTTCCCCACAGTACCGGTAGGCAACTCCGACGAACTGAAAGTAGGTGAGTGGGTGTTGGCGGTAGGTAACCCGTTTAACCTGAACTCTACCGTAACAGCCGGTATCGTCAGTGCAAAGGCTCGTGCCATCGGCGCAACGGCTTCCAACGGACAGGCTGCGAATATCCAGTCTTTCATCCAGACGGATGCTGCCGTCAATCAGGGCAACAGTGGTGGTGCATTGGTGAATGCAAGGGGTGAACTGGTAGGTATCAACGCCATGCTGTATTCACCGACAGGTGCATACTCCGGCTACGGCTTTGCAATCCCCACCAGCATCATGACGAAAGTTGTAGCGGACTTGAAGCAGTTCGGTACGGTACAGCGTGCTTTGCTGGGTATTACCGGTACTACACTGGGCACAGACCTGCAAATGGACGAAAGACTGGCTGAGGAAATGAAGAAGAAAGCCGACGAACTCGGTGTGAAGGAAGGTGTCTTGATTGCCGAAGTTGTAGAGGGTGGTTCTGCTGCCGGTGTGTTGAAGTCGGATGACGTTATCGTCGGTATTGACGGTAAGAAGGTGCATAAGTTTACCGATTTGCAGGAAGTGCTGGCTAAGCATCGTCCGGGCGATAAAGTAAAGGTGAAGGTAATCCGTGACAAGAAAGAGAAAGAGTTTGTATTGACGCTGAAGAACTCTCAAGGCAATACGAAAGTAGTGAAAGATGCCGGAATGGAACTGTTGGGTGCAGCTTTCAAGCCTGTATCTTCCGAATTGAAGAGACAACTTAACTTGGGTTACGGTTTGGAAGTAACCGGAGTGTCCAACGGTAAAATGGCAGATGCCGGTATCCGTAAGGGATTCATCATCCTCAAAGCGAACAATGTACAGATGAAGTCGGTAGAGGATCTGGAGCAGGTACTGAAGGCTGCCGCCCAATCTCCCGAACAAGTGTTGTTTATCACCGGTATGTTCCCGTCGGGCAAGCGTGCAAGTTATGCTGTTGATTTGAGCCAGGAATAACAAAAACATGATAATCAGGTAAGAAGATTGTAATATAAGCAAAGAAAGATGAAAAAAAGGTGTCGGTGAATACTTACCGACATCTTTTTTTGTTGTATAAGTAAGGTATAAATAAGGTGAAAAAGTTTCGGCATGTTAGTGTTGTAATAAATAATTTGTCGTAACTTTGCAACCCAAATCTGTATTATAAGAATGAGACAACTAAAAATTACCAAAAGTATCACTAACAGAGAGAGCGCTTCTCTTGACAAGTATTTGCAGGAAATCGGTCGCGAAGACCTCATTACAGTCGAAGAAGAGGTAGAGCTCGCTCAGCGCATCCGCAAGGGTGACCGTGTTGCACTGGAGAAATTGACACGTGCCAATCTGCGTTTCGTTGTATCTGTAGCCAAACAGTACCAGAACCAAGGTTTGAGTTTGCCCGACTTGATTAACGAGGGTAATTTAGGACTGATTAAGGCTGCCGAAAAGTTCGATGAGACACGTGGTTTCAAGTTCATCAGTTATGCAGTATGGTGGATACGTCAGTCCATTTTGCAGGCTTTGGCAGAGCAGTCGCGTATTGTGCGCCTCCGTTGAACCAGGTGGGCTCGCTGAACAAAATCAACAAAGCGTTCTCTAAATTCGAACAGGAAAACGAACGCCGCCCGTCGCCGGAAGAACTTGCCGATGAACTGGAAATCCCTGTTGACAAAATCTCCGATACGCTGAAGGTTTCCGGACGCCACATCTCTGTAGACGCTCCTTTCGTAGAGGCGAAGACAACAGCCTGTTGGACGTGATGGTAAACGACGACTCTCCTATGGCCGACCGCTCTTTGGTGAACGAGTCTCTTTGCGAGGGAAATTGATAGAGCTCTTTCTACGTTAACCGATAGGGAAAAAGAAATCATACAGATGTTTTTCGGTATCGGACAGCAGGAAATGACATTAGAGGAAATCGGCGACAAATTCGGTCTCACACGTGAGCGTGTCCGCCAGATTAAGGAAAAAGCAATCAGAAGATTAAGACAAAGTAATCGTAGTAAATTGCTCAAATCTTATTTGGGATAAATAAGAGGATGGCCGGTTTTTTTTTATTATCTTTGCCCCCATTAAACAATCAAAAAGAAGTTATGAAGCACATAAAAATAGTATTTGCAGTGATGCTCGTATTTACTTTGTGTACAGCGTTTACAATGAAAAGCCATAAGCCTGTTTATGCTTTTGGCGTAGCGGCGTCTTTCAATGATTCGGTAGTGTATTGTACGGAAATCCAAGTATTGGACAGTACGGCACTGGACAAGAACGGTTTTTTGCCCAAGCGTGACTTGTACAGCTATCAATTGAAAAACTATCTGGAATACGATTTGAAGAAACCCGATTATACGTGTATGATCTATTTCAGTGAGAATAAAAAGAAACTGGAAAAGGAAGCTGTCAAGGTAAAGGCGAAGTATAAGAAGAGCACAATGGTGTTGCAGGCTATTACGTCGGATAAGTTCAGTTTTAAGAAGCCGGAAGAGTAATCGGTGCGTTGCAACAATTATACGATACCTATGAGAATGAAGCTTTATACATTGCTGTGCATATCTTTTTTTTCCTTTTGTTTACGGCTTGTAATCAAGATGATGATCCGGTGCCACCTGAGGTAGGAAGTAGAACTGTGCTTGTTCACATTGTAGCGGATAATACCTTGTCGTCATTTGCGAAGGAAGATGTGGAAGAGATGATTGCAGGCATGGAATCCGTTGATTTGTCATCCAGTAACTTGCTGGTATATCAGGATGACAGGGTAGCACCGGTTTTGTTCCGGATCTCTAGAAACAGGAAAGGCCGTTTGGAGAAGGAGATAATCAAGGAATATGCAGAGCAGGTATCCACGAAGCGCCTCTGTGATGAAGGAGGTAATGCACCGTGCTTTCTATGAATATCCGGCAGACAGTTACGGTTTGGTTTACTGGTCGCACGCAGACGGCTGGATTCCTTATCCGGTACCTTCGGCTTCTACACGCTGGATAGGGCAGGATACAGGAGAGGGGCAGGATAACCGTATGAATATATCTGACTTTGTTGATGTATTGGATGACGGGATGCCTCACTTTGACTTTATAATGTTTGACGCATGCTTTATGATGTCTGTAGAAGTGGCTTATGAGGTGCGTAATTATACCGATTATTATATCGGTTCGCCTACGGAGAATCCGGGTCCGGGCGCTCCTTATGACAAGGTTGTTCCTTATATGTTTAAACCGGGCGCGGCTGCACAAATGGCAGAAGCCTACTTTAATCATTATAAGGATAATTATAAAGCAGGAGAGGGTATCTCGAATGCAAACTGGACAGGCGGAACTTCCATTTGCGCTGTAAGGACAGATGCGTTGGATGATTTGGCGGATGTGACAGGGCAACTCTTGGAGCGCGCGGACAACGAAAGCGTGTCTTCCTTTAATACGGTGTTTGATTATGATAAGCGGGATATGGAAGAAGGACATGTTGGTTACTATGATTTCTCGCAGATGATGGAAATGCGGCTGGATGCCGATGCTTATGTTGCTTGGAAGAATGTGTTTGATGCTGTCAAAATGCTGACACAGCCTTTTTTTTATGCGCAAAGCCCAGACTTTCTCAAGCCCGGGCTTTGTTATTACCCAAAGTTTTCGTATCTTTAGGCATAAAGTTTTTCGTTATGGCAAAGTTACATTTTCGTCCTTACATTCCCAACCAAACCGTTCTTTTTCCACAAAGAATTGATGAAAACATAGCTGCGAACGACCCGGTTCGCATCGTGAATGCTGTTATTGACAACCTCAATCTTGAGAATTTCAAGAAGCTTTATAAGGAAACGGGCCGTTGTCCTTATCATCCTAAAATGATGCTTAAGGTGATAATCTACGCCTACATGAATAATATCTATTCTTGCCGTAAAATAGAGAACCACCTCCTTCGTGACATTCATTATATTTGGCTTGCCGGTAATGAGCATCCGGATTTTATCACGATCAACCGTTTTCGTAACCGTGTAAAGGAGGAAATAAATAATGTATTTACCCAGTTGGTTCTTGTCCTTGCCGATAAAGGCTTCATCAGCCTTGATGTGGAGTATATCGACGGTACTAAGATTGAATCCAAAGCCAACAAATATACTTTTGTCTGGCGCAAGACAGTCGAACGGAACCGTACGAGACTAATGGATAAAATCCGTATTCTCTTGGAGCAGGTGGATGAAACCATTGCACAGGAGAACTCTATAAAAGACACATCCGTGGAGTTTACTTCCTGCAAGCTCTCTGACATAGTGGATGAACTTAAAGAAGCCCTGGAACGCCAGCCTGCAACAAAGGATAAGGAAGAAAAGAAAGCTCTGCGCAAAAAAAAGAAGAAGCAGGTCAGGGAACTTGAAGGGTATCGTGACAAGCTGATAGAATATGACAATCACCTTGATACCCTTTGGAGAACGTAACTCCTATTCCAAGACCGATCCTGGTGCCACATTCATGCGCATAAAGGGGCTCATTACAGTTGCCAAATATATGTTTATGGGACTATTTATAACCCGATATAATTGGAATATAGCAACTTGTTGCCAAATGCATGAGGAAAAAGTAGCATAGCCAAAAGAAAATATAGCAGAACTTAAAATATAAATGAGGTTGTGCCAACGTTTTGACACAACCTCCTTTTTTTTTATGTTTTTCGTTATATTTTATAACTTGCAATGATTAAACTGCATGTTTTTAATAATAGCTTATTCTTCTTGTTATACAGGTATAATATATTATTAAATAGTATATTAACATTATTTTCCTAAGGAAACTATTTTATATTGGAAATTATTACTTCCTTTGCAGTATCAAACTAAAAAGAAAGAAATATGAAATATGTAATTATCGGTGGCGTTGCAGGTGGAGCCACGGCTGCTGCCCGGTTAAGAAGAATAGATGAGCAAGCTGAAATCATTTTATTGGAGAAAGGCAAATACATTTCCTATGCCAATTGCGGATTACCTTATTATATAGGCGGTGTTATCGCCGATCGCGAAAAACTATTGGTTCAGACTCCCGCATCATTCGGTAAACGTTTCCGTATCGATGTGCGGGTAGAGAACGAAGTAATCGCAATCGATCCGGAAAAGAAAACATTGACTATTCGTAAAGCAGATGGAAAGGAATATGAAGAAACCTATGACAAACTTCTGCTTTCTCCGGGAGCCAATCCGGTGAAACCGCCTTTGGAAGGCATTGATTCGGAAGGTATCTTTACGCTTCGCAATGTAGAAGATACCGACCGGATTAAGGCTTATATCACAGACAAGCAAGTAAAACGCGCAGTTGTAGTAGGCGCAGGCTTCATCGGACTTGAGATGGCGGAAAACCTGCATCATGCGGGAGTTACGGTTTCTGTTGTAGAGATGGGCAATCAGGTTATGGCGCCTATCGACTTCTCCATGGCTGCACCTATTCACCGGCATCTGATCGAAAAAGGCGTTTCTCTTTATCTGGAAGAGGGCGTTACCCGTTTCCAGCGTACTGAAGAGGGAATTACCGTTTTTCTGAAAAGCGGAAAAACGATTCCTGCCGATATGGTATTGCTTTCTATCGGTGTGCGTCCGGCAACGGCATTGGCGCAACAGGCAGGTTTGGAGTTGGGCGAAACGGGCGGTATCCGGGTAGACGAGCACTTGGAAACTTCCGTAAAAGACATCTATGCTGTGGGCGATGCCATTGAATATCCCCATCCGCTGACCGGAAAACCGTGGCTCAACTATCTGGCCAATCCGGCAAACCGTCAGGGACGCATCGTTGCCGATAATATGGCCTTGGGCAATACCACATCCTACGAAGGAGCTATCGGTACATCCATCGCCAAAGTCTTTGATATGACGGTAGCCTCTACCGGACTTGCCGCCAAGCGTCTGAAACAATGGGGTATGGAGTATCAAAGCTCGGTAACCCATTCTGCTTCGCATGCAGGTTATTATCCCGATGCGTTGCCTCTGACCTTGAAACTGACGTTCCATCCGAAAACCGGAAAACTCTATGGAGCGCAATGCATAGGCTACGAGGGAGTGGATAAGCGCATCGACCAGATAGCGGGACTTATCAAACATGGAGGAACCGTTTACGATTTGATGGAAACGGAGCACACCTATGCACCGCCTTTCTCATCGGCAAAAGACCCTATTGCCATAGCCGGATACGTGGCTTCCAATATTATCAGCGGCGCCATGCCGGTTATTTCCTGGCGCGAACTGGCAGAGAAGAAAGACGAAGTAATGCTGATAGATACCCGTACCCCTGAAGAATTCTCGTTCGGAACGATTCCGGGAGCTGTCAATATCCCGCTGGACGAGATGCGCGACCGTTTGTCGGAAATACCGGCGGATAAGCCCGTCGTGCTTTTCTGTGCCGTAGGTTTGCGCGGATATTTGGCACAACGTATTCTGATAGGACGCGGTTATCGCAATACGGCCAACTTGATAGGCGGATATAAGACCTATTCTACAGCAGTGGCGCCCATTCCTGCTCCTACGGCATCATCGCCGGCTCAGCCTGCTGCATCCGCTCCGTCGCAATCGGCACAGAGCGGTTCTGCCAAAGAGCCTTTGAGGGTTAATGCCTGCGGCCTGCAATGTCCCGGCCCTATCATGCAGGTAAAGAAAGCCATGGACAGCATCGCTCCGGGCGAGCGGGTGGAAATTGTGGCGACCGATGCCGGATTCGCACGTGATGCTTCTGCCTGGTGTGCCACTACGGGCAACAAGCTGATAGAGAAAAAAGGAAGAAAAAGGACGCTACACGGTATTGCTTGAAAAAGGCGATGAGGCTTGTGCCTGCCCGTCGTCTCTTCCGGCAGCAGGCGGACGGGGAAAAACTTTAATTCTTTTTAGCGATGATTTAGACAAGGCTTTAGCTACCTTTGTACTCGCTAACGGCGCAGCGGCAACCGGACAGAAAGTGTCGATATTCTTCACCTTCTGGGGATTGAATGTCTTGAAGAAGATACAGAAACCCCGGACAGAGAAAGATATTTTCGGAAAGATGTTCGGTATGATGCTTCCGTCCAGTTCATTGCGGCTGAAACTGTCCAAAATGAATATGATGGGCTTGGGCAGCAGGATGATGCGCTTCCTGATGAAGCGGAAAGGAATAGATTCTTTGGAATCGTTGCGTTCTCAGGCGTTGGCGCAAGGAGTTGAGTTTATTGCTTGTCAGATGTCTATGGATATGATGGGCATCCGGCGCGAAGAATTGCTGGACGAAGTTACCATAGGCGGTGTGGCGACCTATATGGAGCGCGCGGACAAGGCGAATGTGAATCTATTTATATAAACGGAATAATGGAAACTTTATGTAGAATCCGCGATATTTACCGGGCGATAGCCGAGTTTGAAGTAAAATTCATGCAGGAGTTTGACTTGTCGTTGAATGAGGGTATGCTGTTGTGTACCCTGCTCAATACGCCCAAACTCACCTCCAGCGAGATAGCGGAAGCGCTCGGACTGTCAGCTTCCAATACTTCCAAGGTAATCCGCTCGGTAGAGGACAAGAAGCTGATTACCCGACTGGTGGGAAAAACGGATAAGCGTCAGATGCACTTTGCGCTGACGCCGGAAGGGAAGAGCCGTATTACGGTCATTAAAAACAGCACTCCCGAAATTCCGGCCCTATTGCAGGAGATTGTTTAGGGAGAGGCTTTCCGGTTTATTCATGGTGATACGGCCCGCCGTTCAGTATGGTCATGGCACGGTATAACTGCTCTACAAAGATAAGTCTTATCATCTGATGCGAAAAGGTCATGCGCGAAAGAGACAGCTTTTCGTGTGCCGCTTCATAGACTTTGGGTGAGAAGCCGTAAGGGCCGCCAATAATAAAAACCAGCCGTTTGTTTACGGTGTTCATCTTGCGCTTCATATAGTCTGCGAACTCTATGGAGCGCATTTCTTTTTCCGCCCTCATCCAGCAGCACCACCACATCGCCCGGTTGGAGCGCTTTCAGTATCAGTTCGCCCTCTTTTTTCCTTTTTGTACGTCTGCGGAGAGGCTTTTGGTATTTTTCAGTTCCGGGATAACTTCCATATCGAACGAGAGATAGCGTCGCGTACGCTGTATGTAGTCATTGATGGCTGTAATAAAGTGCTGTTCTACGGTTCGTCCTACGACGAGCAAGGTCATTTTCATATGAATTACTGATTTTCGTGCAAAAATAATCCTTTCCTGTGAGAATGTCGCTTTTCTTTTCTTGTTATTTATAAGATTTGCTTACCTTTGCCTATCATTAATACTTGTGAAAATGAATAAACGAGTAGTAATATTATGGCTCTGCTTCTTTGTCTGGACAGTTTCGCTTATGGCACAAGACGTACCGGCAGGAGTGGTCGCCGCCTTTAAAAAAAGGAAATTCTCAGGAACTGAACGGGTATCTGAGTGATAAAGTGGAACTGATTCTGGAGAGTCGTTCAATCAATGTCGACAACCAAGCGGCAGAGAAAAAGATGGCATCTTTCTTTCCGGTAATCGGGTGAGCGGTTTTACGGTGAATCACCAGGGAAAGCGCAATGAGTCGAGTTTCATAGTCGGTACGCTGACAACCGCGAACGGAAACTTCCGGGTGAATTGTTTCTTTAGAAAAGTGGCAGGCAAATATGTGATACACCAAATAAGAATAGATAAGACAAATGAATAAGGAAGAAGAATTGATTGACAGGCTGATTGACCTGGCCTTTGCCGAAGATATAGGCGATGGTGACCACACCACCCTTTCGTGCATTCCTGCTACGGCAATGGGCAAATCCAAGCTTTTGATTAAAGAAGCCGGTATTCTTGCCGGTATCGAGGTTGCTAAAGAAGTGTTCCGTCGTTTCGACCCCACCATGAAAGTGGAAGTATTCATCAATGACGGCACTGAAGTGAAGCCGGGCGACGTGGCTATGGTTGTGGAAGGCAAGGTGCAGTCTTTGTTGCAGACCGAACGCCTGATGCTGAACATTATGCAGCGTATGAGCGGCATCGCTACCATGACCCATAAGTATGCCGAGAAGCTGAAAGGTACGAATACCCGTGTGCTCGATACCCGTAAGACGACTCCGGGCATGCGTATTCTGGAGAAGATGGCTGTGAAGATAGGTGGCGGCGTGAACCATCGAATCGGTCTGTTCGACATGATTCTGCTGAAAGACAATCATGTTGACTTCGCCGGCGGTATCGACAAGGCCATTACCCGTGCCAAGGAATATTGCAAGGAGAAGGGCAAGGACCTCAAGATAGAAATTGAAGTACGTAACTTCGACGAACTGCAACAGGTACTCGATTTGGGCGGTGTAGACCGTATCATGTTCGATAACTTTACACCCGAAATGACGAAGAAAGCCGTAGAAATGGTAGCAGGCCGTTATGAAACGGAATCTTCCGGCGGCATCACCTTTGACACACTGCGCGACTATGCCGAATGCGGCGTAGACTTTATCTCGGTAGGTGCTTTGACGCATTCCGTAAAAGGATTGGACATGAGCTTCAAAGCCTGCTGATAAAGGCGATATAATACAGGAGAAAGCCTCTCATAGGGAATGCTGCCCGTCAGGGCAGGTCTGTGAGGGGCTTTTTTTCTTATGTTATAAAGGGCAAATGATGAAACGGAAAGATATGGATAATCTTATTCTTTAACTTCTTTTTAGAGATTCTATTGCAGCATTCTGCCGGATGCTGCGTCTAACTAACAAACGACGCGAAGAGGCGTCCGTAAAACGAGCACTGACATTGGAAAATGAGATAGAACTGATAGAGGGCTGCCGGGCAGGAAAGGATTCCGCCCGAAAGGAACTTTACACTCTCTATTCCAAGCAGATGCTGGCGGTATGCTACCGTTATACGGGCGATATGGATGCGGCGCACGATGTTTTGCACGATGGCTTTATCAAAATCTTCACCCGCTTCACGTTTCGCGGTGAATGTGCGTTGGGCACGTGGGTAACGAGGGTGATGGTGACACAAGCTATCGACTATCTGCGACGGAAACACCGTTTCAGCCAACTGGTGGTAAACGAAGAACAACTTCCCGATGTGCAGGACGAAGCGAGTATTGCCGAAAGCGGAAGCGGGCTTTCAGAGGAAGTGTTGATGGCGTTTGTAGCGGAACTTCCCGACGGCTGCCGTACCGTGTTCAACTTGTACGTGTTCGAGGAGAAGTCGCACAAGGAGATTGCGGAACTGCTTCATATCAAGGAGCATTCGTCTACCTCGCAGTTGCACCGTGCCAAGTGTATGTTAGCGAAAAGAATTAAAGAATATACTGAATATGAGAGAAAAAGATGAAATAACCGGATTGTTCCGCAGCCGTCTGTCCGGCACAGAGATGACGGTACGCGATGGCTTTTGGGAGCAGTTGCAGGAAGACGCGGCATCTCCGGCTGCAGGCCGGAAGAGAGCGGCTGTTCTTTCTCCTAAATATTATCGGGTGGCAGCTGCCGCATCCGTTATATTTGTGCTGGGAGCCGCTTCGGCCGCTTTCTGGTATTTCTCTCCGAAAGAGGAGATAAAGGAAGCCTTTACGCAAGTGGCTGCTTTGACGCCGGAAGGCAGTCTGGACGGAGATGTGGTGCAGGAATCTTTTCCATCTATCCATCAGGCAACCCCGATGGTGCGGAATTCCGGTACAAAACCACCTGCCGATGGAATTCCCGCAGGCATGACTGCCCAATCGGAAACTGAGAGCGAGTCTGTTTCCGTCCGGCTTTCCATCACTATCAGGCAGCGGGTGCAGCAGACCGGTGACGGTTACTTCAGCAATAGTGCCGTTGCACAAACCGGCAGTTCTTATCAGAACACCACCGGGCGGGTAAGTTCTGCTTCGGACACCTTTTCCGCTGTTCCTGCGGAAGAAGAGCAGGCAACTACTCCTTTGAAATACCGGAAATCGCGTAAGTGGGCGTTGAAAGCAGCTCTTGGAACCTCTCTTCCTAAAGGGGACTACAATATGCCGCTGACGGCGGCAGTTACAGTGGAACGCAGTCTGAACAGCTGGTTCGCGTTGGAAACGGGTATTCTGTATAATCGCTTGCATGCCGACCGCACGCTCCATACTTTAGGGATTCCCGTAAAATTGAATATGACATTGGCAAGTACTCCCAAACTCGATTTATATGCCACTGTAGGCGGAACTGCTGAAAAATGCATTGCCGGCGCTGCGGATAACGGCTTTAATGCGGAACCCGTTCAACTGTCGGTAGCGGCAGGAGTAGGGGTGCGTTACAGATTGAATGACCGGTTTGCTTTGTTTGCCGAGCCTTCGGTTTCCCACCATTTCGGTACGGACTCCGAAACCGGAACCTTGCGGACGGAACGCCCTACGAACCTGAATCTTTTGTGTGGAGTGCGCATGACTTATTAACCTTAAAGACAATACAACAAAATGAAGACTCTCTGTAAACTATATAAATACGGATATCTGATACTTGCAATGGCAGCTTGCCTTATGCTTGCATCCTGCGGTAAAGAATCGCTGGATTACAATCATCCGGATGTAGATTTGTTTGTAAAACAACTGAAAACCGGCAAATATTCTACTCAAAGTCCTGAAGGACTGAGTAATGTTCCCAAGTTTGCTAAAGAAGATATTGAAGAACTCCTGAAGTATGCCGAGGATTTGACGGTAATACCTTCTTTTCCGTTAGCTCCCGTATCCTATTCGGCAGGCGGAAAACTGCGGTTAGGCGAATGTATCTTGTGGACGGTGGAAACGATTCGTTTGGGACATAATGCTTCGATGGGGTGTAAGATGGTGCATACCGATGCCGAGAATTATGAAGGCATCTACTTCCTGACCGATGAGGAGGTGCTCGATGCAGCCGCCCGTTATCGCCGTTGGTGGGAAGGCCGGAAATATCCGCGTACCATGTGGACTATAGACCCCTGTTACGATGAACCGCTTTGCGGAAGCAGCTATATGTGGTGGTGAGATTAGGTATAAAGTGTAAGGTATAAAAAACAATCGGGGTGAAGTATTCTATTCTCTTTTTGGGGTTGCTTTGTGCGGTAACCTTTCCTCTTTACGCTCAAGAGTGGACGCCGCAAGACTCTTTGCGTCTGCACCGGTTGCTGGATGGCGGGGGAGAGATGAAGCTGAATCCGGATGTATTGAAGGAAATGGGCGTTGATGCTCCTTTGGGCTCTCCAAAGGCTGATGTAAGTAAGACGTGGATGGACTTTGATGCTTCCTTACCCGCAATGCCTCGGATGCCGGAGAAAAAGGTAGTGCTTACCTTACGGCCTTATACCGCAAACACCAAATACAACTGGGATCCCGTCTATCAGAAGAAGATTACGGTGAACAAGAATACATGGCGGGGCAATCCGTTCTACGAACTGACCAGACTCAAAATCTATACAGACTGGGCAAAGCGTCCGTTGGATGCCGGGCCGCGTGAGAGTATCGAACAGATAGAAGCTACCGGTTTGCGCTATATGGTGACCGAACGTGCCAACAATATGGCAGTGGGGAGTTGGCGAAGTGTCGGCGGCGGTGGCATTGCAGGTGATTTCATGCGTCCTTTTACAAAAGATTTCTGGAACAGGAAAGCTGCCAGACGCCGTGCACGTACTTTGGAAGTATTAAGAACCTACGGCGATTCCATAACTGCCCGTCGTAAAGAGACGATTATCAAATAGGGATATTCCGCTTTGAGTATTGAACTTTATTTCTCCGCTTCTTGTTTTCATAAAAATAAACCTTTAAAGGATAAATTAATGAATAGAATAACTTCTTTGTTTGGAATAAAATATCCCGTCATCCAAGGTGGTATGGTGTGGTGCAGTGGCTGGCGGTTGGCGTCGGCAGTAAGTAATGCCGGTGGCTTAGGCTTGTTGGGAGCAGGTTCCATGCACCCCGAAACATTACGTGAGCATATACGGAAGTGCCGTGCGGCTACGCATCATTCGTTTGGAGTGAACATTCCTTTAATGTATCCCCAGATAGAGGAAATCATGCAGATAGTGGTAGATGAGGGGGTGCGTATCGTGTTTACTTCTGCCGGAAACCCCAAGACATGGACCGGTTGGCTGAAGCAGCATGGCATTACAGTGGTGCATGTTGTTTCGTCATCGAGTTTTGCCATGAAAGCCGAGGCTGCCGGTGTAGATGCCATTGTGGCCGAAGGATTTGAAGCCGGTGGGCATAACGGGCGCGAAGAGACAACTACGCTTTGCCTGATACCTGCTGTACGTGCAGTTACCTCACTGCCTTTGATTGCTGCCGGCGGCATTGCTACCGGTGAGGCGATTCTTGCCATGCGTGCTTTGGGGGCTGAGGGTGTTCAGGTGGGTACGCGGTTTGCTTTGACCGAAGAAAGTTCAGCCAGCGAAGTGTTTAAAGAATATTGCCTGCATCTGAAAGAGGGGGATACCCGTTTATTATTGAAGAAACTATCTCCGGTACGTCTGGCCCGCGGTAATTTTCAGCAGGCAGTGGCGGCTGCCGAAGCTGCAGGGGCTACGGAAGAGGATTTACGTATCCTTTTGTCGAGAGGACGTGCCAAACGCGGCATTTTTGAAGGAGACCTTGAAGAGGGCGAACTTGAAATAGGTCAGGCTTCCGCCTTGCTCAATGAGAAAGGAATACAGACGGTAGCAGAAGTGATGGACGAACTGGTAACAGGTTATCAGCGGGCATGCGAAACGCTTGCCGCCAATGTTTGCGAGCGTTGGGACGTTTGACAGTTGATATAAACGATTTTGCCTATAGTGAAAAATCCTTTTGACGTACATTGTACCGGATTTCCACTATAGGCAAAATTATATGAGAGCAAGCCTGCCTTTATCCTTTAGGGGGAATGTTCGAGCTTTACCGCTGTTGTTGCTGTTGTTTGCTGACGGAGCATTGCCCGTGGGAGACGCAACGCTTTCGTTTGCAGTGGCCGAAGCGGTTGTTCCGGCAGTTGCCGTAGTCGTGGCGGTTTTGCCTGCAACTTGTGCAGCCGGTTGTTCTTCCCAATGGAACGGTTCGAAAGTGCTGTTCGGGTCAACCCAGCTCGGCTTCTTGGAAGCGTAGATGATGAACGGAGCAATCACCACGATAAGTGCGCCGATGATAAGTACGGAGAACCATACGGTATTGCTGCCGGTAGAAATCTGGCTGGGCGGGATGAAACTCAGTACGAATGCAAGCAGTGAGCCGCAGAAGCCGAGGCCGCCTACAAGCCACATCAGACCGTTACCGCCTTTACCAATACGGAACGGACGGTTCAGTTTCTTCATCTTATAACGCAATACGATGGCTCCGGAGAACATCAGCAGATACATGATGAGGTAAAGGACCACCGTCAACTGTGAAAGAATCTGGTAGAAACTCTGTACCGGAAGGCATCACCACAAACAGAAGACTTAATACGGTTACAGCGCCACCCTGTACGAACAGAATGTTCTTTTGTACACCCAGCTTGTTTGTTTTCTGGAAGAAGGGAGGCAGATAACCTGCTTTGCCCACTGCGAAGATACCTTTGGACGGACCTGCCACCCAGGTCAACACGCCTGCCAGCACACCGAACGCCAGTGCAACGGCTATAACCGGCGACAGCCAGGAAGCATGGATGTAACGGAAGTAATTGTCGAAACCTACCAGCAGACTTTGTGTAAGGCTGATGTCCTTGGCCGGAATAATGACACCCAGAGCGAATGTGCCCAACACGAAGATAAGCACCGTAATCAGTGCGCCGATAAACACAGCCTTCGGATAGTTCTTGGACGGATTGTTTACATCCTTCACGTGGATACCGCCCATCTCCATACCTGCATAAAAGAGGAAGATACTTGCGGCAAGCACCACATTGTCAAAGTTCGTCAGGTCGGGGAAAAAGCTGCTGTGGAAGTCCATATTGGAATGTCCGCCTGTGGCAAGGTAGATAATGCCGAGGACAATCAGTAATCCGGCAGGGATAATTGTACCTACCATACCACCGACTTTGGCAACTTTACCTACCCAGCTCATACCTTTCAGGGAAATGAAAGTTGCCAGCCAGTAGATAACGAGCACCACGGCCAGCGTGTAGTACTTGTTGTTTGCCAGCGACATGTCGTGTACGTCGTTCATGCCGATGAAAGCGATGGACACAGCACCGAACGTCAGTACCGTAGGATACCAGATTGTACTTTCAATCCACTGCACCCAGATAGCGAGGAAGCCGAGTTTCTTTCCGTAGGCTTCGCCTACCCATCGGAACACACCGCCTTGTTTGTCTTGAAACATTGCAGCCAGTTCCGCAGCCACGAGTGACGTAGGGATAAGAAAGACAATGGCTGCAAAAAGATAATAGAAGGCCGAACTCATTCCATATACGGCCTCGGCTGGTAGTCCACGCAAGGATACTACTGCCGTAACATTCATGATTGCCAGGGTAAACACTCCCAGCTTCACTGTTTGTTTAATATTTGCCATAAGTTAAGGTTTTTGGTGAAAAATATATTCGAAATCAGCGTTTATAACAACCCTTGGGAATAGTTGTTCCCGGCGGGTAGAGGAAAATCCCGGCTTTAACAATTAAGGAGCGCTCTTTGCCGGTTCCTGTTCTATCTTTTTGTAATAGTCTTGCTTTTCCTTGTTGCGCCGCTCTACCAGGCTCGTTACGTATACTGTGAAAATGGGGAACATCATCATGCCCAGCGCTGCCAGCAGCACGGACAGTACCCGCCCTGTGACGGTGACCGCTATTATATTGGAGCCTACCGTAGTCACATCCATGAACGCCCACCACAAGGCGTCGCCATACCCCTTTACCAGAGGGTTGCTCCCATGCTCCATGACGTAGAATGCAAGGCTTGAGAAATAGACGGTAGCCAGCAGCATTGTCAGGTAAGATACGAACAAGCCCGATGCGCGGTTGTACGTCAGCCATCCCACCACGATGGCCATGGCATAGCCGCCCCGTACCAATGGGATGAAACGCAGCATATAGGTGACTTCGGGTGAGAAAGTCCAGCCCATATAGGCAATGATATTCTGATAAGGAATAGCTACCAGCAGAAAGATGAAATGAGTGGCTACATAACGCATCTTGTCTGTTGCCAGGAACCATTCTAGTACAAAGTCCGCCAGGAACAATGCGCAAATCCATAGCTGTACTTCCATGTACACCGATTGCTCGTAGAAGGGGATGCCTTTGAACGTATCAATGGAGATGCTGATAACCAGGAACAGCGAAAGCAGCAGGATGATGACATGCAATATGCCGTATATCCCTTTCTTTCGCAAAACGAATTCCGATAGAGCCATTTTCATAATGAAGATCTGTTTGGTTACGGAATTGCCGTTGGCAACCCGTAATTCATCATTAAAGAGGTTGCCCCTCAGCGTCCGTAACGCTTTCGGAGCAACCTTGGAAAAAAGAGTACGAGAGATTATTCTGTAATTGTCACATTGTCGCCGTTGAATACGCCCAGGCCGAGCTTGTTTATGATGAACTTGACGGCCAGTTGCGCCTTGACGGAGTTACCGGCTTCGTCCAACGGTGGAGCGAAAGCGGAAACGCCCATCACACCGGGCAATACGGCCATTACGCCACCGCCTACGCCGCTCTTGGCAGGTATGCCGGCAGTGTACATCCAGTCGCCCGAATGCTCGTAGAAGCCCACAGTAGAAATCATTGAAGTGATTTTCGGTGCGAGCCCCGCATCGAATACGCTTTGTCTGGTAACGGGATTGACGCCGTTGTTGGCAATCGTTCCGGCTGCAATGCCCAATTGTTCGGCTGTGATGCCCAGCGAGCATTGGCGGGTATAAAGGTCGAGCGCCACATCCGGATCGTCGTAGATACGGTTGTAATTCTTCAATAACCAGGCAATGGAGCGGTTGTTGAAGTTCGTAGCCGTTTCCGATTTGTACAGTTCGTCGATGAGTTGCGGAGCGGAGCCGCACAGTTCTGTGATATTCTGTACAATGGCATCCCACTTCTTGTCCGGATTGCCCACCGGCTGTACCATGGAGCAAGCGGAGATAGCGCCTGCATTTACCAACGGTGTAGAGGGATGGTCGTTCTCTAGCAAAATGGCAATGATAGAGTTGAACGGCAGTCCTGTTGCATCGGCGCCAATCATATCCAGCACTTTCTGTGCACCGTATTGGCGCAGGATAAGTATGGCGGTATGCACTTTTGAAACGGATTCTATGCCGAAGCGGTAGTCCGTATCTCCGATATTGATGGTTTGTCCGTTCATCAGGCAGATGCTGAGGCCGAACAGTTTGGAGTCTATGTTGGCAAGGTACGGAATATAATCCGCATTCTTGCCGCCGGTTTGTTCTTTCACCTCATTGTAGGCTTCCAGGGCAACTTCCTTGATTTGAGAGATTGATATTTTCTTTTCCATAATCTATATATAGAGAGAGTTTATATGGAATAAGGAATAGGAGACTGGAGTCTCAATCTCCTAAAGCCTTATCCGATACATGGTTTAATGTATGAAAGCAATAAAGCGGTAAGCTGATTCTTGCTTTATTATTTTTTGTGGTGTCTTCCGCCGTGGTTGAAGATTTTGCTTTCTACCGGCAGATTCTTATCCTGTGCCATGCGGGTGGGAGTGGGGTAATCCAGTTTCTCCAGTTCGACAATGGCGTTTTTGATGTCGCCCAGCAGCATATCTGCCATGTCGCGGCTGAATCCCTGGCGGACAACGACACGCATTACTACGTAATCTTCCAGTTTGGAAGGCAGTGTATAGGCAGGAACCATCCAGCCTTGTTGCGAGAGTTTATCCTGCAAGTCATACAGTGTCCATTTGGCGGTCTTTGCATACTCCGGTTTCAAGTACCAGATGAACAACGGGTTCACTACTTCATCGGAATAATTCACGAACGGAGCCATTTTTCCGATTTCGTCGTGGATATACTTGGCGATTGTGAGCGAATTGTACTGTACTTCTTTGTACCCCTGGAATCCTAAGCGGATAAACTGGTAATACTGTCCTAAAATCTGTGCGGCAGGACGGGAGAAGTTCAAACCGACTTGCGTGATATTGGCGCCGAGGTAATTTACGCTGAATGACATCTCTTCGGGCAGATACTCTTTGCCTTTCCAGCAAACCCAGCCCAGACCCGGATAGACCAAGCCGAACTTGTGACCGCTGACACTGATGGAAAGCACCCATTTCAAACGGAAGTCCCACTTTTTCTCCGGATACAGGAACGGGAGGATGAAACCGCCGCTGGCAGCGTCTACGTGGATGGGAATGTCGTAGCCGGTCTTGGCATTGTATGCGTCGAGCGCTTTGTCGAGCGCTTCAACATCGTCATTCAGTCCTGTCCATGTAACCCCTGGATAGGTACGATACAGATGGTGTTCTCGTCACACATTTTCAGGGCTTCTTCAGGGTCGAGCGTGGTTTTGTCAAGAGTCAGGGGCACTTCGCGCATTTCAATCTGCCACAGTTGGGCAAACTTTTCCCATACCACCTGGAAACCGGTGGAGATAACGAAGTTCGGCTTATCGAACGGTTTGCCTTGCGCCTGACGTTTCTTGCGCCAGCGCAGCCATGCAGCTACACCGCCCAGCATACACGCTTCGGAAGAACCGATGGCGAGCGCGCCTGTTTTCCAGGTATCTTTTTCCGGAGAGTTCCACAAGTTGGCGACGATGTTGATACATTTACCGTTCATTACGGCGATGCGGGGATACTCGGTTTCGTCGATGTAGTTGATGTTGATGGCTTCGTTCATCAGCTTGGTTGCGTATTCGTCCATATAGGTGGTGACGAATGTAGCCAGGTTCAGACGGGGCTGTGTTTGGGCGAAGGTCTCATCCTTCACCATCTGGTAAGCGATTTCGGGAGTAGTAGGTCCGTCTGGTATTTTTTCTACCGGTGAGGGTTGCAACATACGGTTTGAGCCGAATACATCTGTCTTGGCATCTCCTTTTCTGAAATTCAAATCTTCCATATAACTGTAAGTTTTTAAAGGTTTAGGCGGCGGGGACTTTCCCCGTCGAATTTTCCACAACAACGACCCCCGCGAAAGAAAGTTCCGCCGTTTTACATTATTTGGCGTTTATTAAAAGGGCGGGGCGGAAATCCTGGCGCTCTACCGGCTGTTGCTTTTTAATTATCGCTTATTCTATCCGAACATTCTGTTGCATCGCTTGTTGTCCTTCCACTAACTAATCCGCTTTTTAAATTATGAAGATTAATACCGGACAAGGAACCATTCCTCTTATTACGCTTATAGGTATCTGGTCTGTTTCTGCACTGACCTCATTGCCGGGCTTGGCTGTTTCGCCTATTTTGGGAGAACTTTCTACGATTTTTCCCCATGCCACGGAGTTGGATATACAGATGTTGACTTCTTTGCCTTCCTTGCTGATTATCCCTTTTGTACTATTGGCAGGTAAATTGGCGGAGAAACGCGATTTTATCCGTTTGCTGCGGGTGGGGCTTTGGCTGTTTGCAGCGAGCGGTCTACTTTATTTGTTTTCTTCCAGGATGTGGCAGCTAATGGCTGTCAGCGCTTTGCTCGGTATCGGGGCAGGATTGATTATTCCGCTTTCTACAGGATTGATTTCACGGTATTTTACGGGAGAGTATCGCGTCAGGCAGTTTGGCTATAGCTCTGCCATAACCAATATGACGCTGGTGGTGGCTACGGCTGTAACGGGGTATCTGGCAGAGGTGCACTGGCGTTTGCCTTTTGCCGTTTATCTGTTGCCGTTGATTTCTTTAGTTCTTTCGGCTTATTTAAAGAAGGATGCGGCTTCGGTAACAATCAAGCAGGCGGCGGCTATCATTCCTCCCATTCAATCTACGCCTGTAATTTCCGGTAAATATGGCATACACATATGCCATCTTGTTCAGTTAATGTTATTCTATGGGTTGGTTACTTATGTAGTTCTTGCGGTTACTTTTAACTTGCCTTTCTTGATGGAAGCGCATCACTTTTCAAGCGGTAATTCCGGGCTGATGATTTCTCTGTTTTTCCTTGCCATTATGGCTCCCGGATTTATGTTGGATAGTTTGGTGAAGCTTTTGGGGAATAAAACAAAACTTTACAGCCTTTTGGCTATTGCCATCGGATTACTGTTGATATGGATTTCGCCTACGGAATGGCTCATCGTGCCGGGATGTATTTTAGTAGGTTTGGGCTATGGCATCATCCAGCCTCTGATTTACGATAAGACAGTTGATACTGCTATCCCTCAGAAGACAACGCTTGCCCTTGCCTTTGTAATGGTGATGAATTATCTTGCCATACTGCTTTCTCCTTTCATCACAGACTTTTTCCAATGGATATTCCATACCGGCTCGCAAGAATTTCCGTTTATCTTCAATCTGTGCATAACAATATTGATTATGCATTGGGCGTATGCAAAGAAAGAAGAATTCCTGTTTAGCGATTAGTGATTAGTGATTAGCGATTAGTGATAAGTTATAAGTTATGCTGAATCATAATTCATCACTACCCCCTAATCACTAATCGCTAATCACTTATCACTAACTCCTAACCACTTATAGTTCTATCTCCTCATACCTCATTCCGAAGACATCTGCCACTGCCTTATACGTCACTTTCCCTTCTACCACATTCAGTCCCAATGCCAATGCCGGATCATCTTTACAAGCCTGTTTCCAACCTTTGCAAGCTAATGCCACGGTATAAGGCAGCGTTGCATTTGTCAATGCCATAGTGGAAGTAAACGGTACGGCACCGGGAATATTGGCCACCGCATAGTGCACAATGCCATCCACGACATACGTTGGTTCGCTGTGGGTAGTGGGATGGGACGTTTCAAAACAACCGCCCTGGTCGATGGCGACATCCACAAGTACGGTTCCGGGCTTCATCATTTTCAGCATCTCCCTCGTAATCAGATGCGGTGCTTTATCGCCGGGGATAAGTACCGAACCTATCACCAAATCCACGGTAGGCAGTTCCATTTTAATATTGTGAAGCGAGGAATAGAGTGTTTTTACATTCTTGGGCAATACTTCGCTGAGATAACGCAGACGCGTCAGGTTGACATCCGTAATCATCACTTCCGCACCCATTCCCGCAGCCATTTGTGCGGCATTGGTACCGACTACGCCACCTCCTAAAATAAGCACACGCGCAGGGCGGACACCCGGTACGCCACCCATTAGCTTGCCCTTTCCGCCTTGCGGCTTTTCCAGAAAGCGGGCTCCCACCTGGGTAGCCATACGTCCTGCCACTTCACTCATGGGAGTAAGCAGTGGCAAGGAATGGTCATCCTTCTCTACGGTTTCATAGGCGATACATACGGCACCGCTCTCAATCATGGCTTCGGTCAGTAATTTATCGGCTGCAAAGTGGAAATAGGTAAATACCACTTGTCCCTTTTTAATCAGTTTGTACTCAGGTGCAATAGGCTCCTTCACTTTGACAATCATGTCGGCTATGGCATAAACGTCTTCAATGGCAGGTAGGATTTGCGCACTTACGGCGATGTAATCATCGTCAGAGAACCCGCTGTTTGCGCCGGCCGTTGCCTGCACATACACCGTATGACCTTTCTTCACCAACTCGGCTACTCCGGCAGGGGTCATTCCTACACGGTTCTCGTTGTTTTTGATTTCTTTGGGTACTCCGATAATCATAATGTCATCTGTTAATGGTTAAACATGTTGCAAGATAGTGATTTATCTTTCTCATTGTCATTTTGCACAGCGTGTTTTACAACAGAAAACGCCTGCTTTTTTCTCGTGTGTGACGGCAGGATTATTCTTTTTTGGTTAGGCGGAGAGAACTATTCTTTTTATATTTGCATGCATTAAAAAATAGGATATGAACTGTAAGAATATAAAATACCCGATACTTTTCTCTTTTTTGTTTTTTGCAGGCAGCATACAAGGTGGATATGCGCAAGAAGCGTCCGAGGTGGAAACCGGACCGGACATACAGCAGGCATCTTTCACGCCCCCTTTCGATTTTCCGATTGTCTTTTCCGGTAACTTCGGCGAGATACGCTCCAATCACTTTCACGGCGGGTTGGACTTCAAGACCGGCGGAGCCATAGGCAAGCCTGTACATGCTTTGGCAGACGGGCATATCTCGCGCATCCGTGTGACGCACGGTTCGGGATATGTGCTCGATGTGGACTACGATAACGGTTATTCCACTATCAACCGACACCTCAGCGCATTTGTGGGCGATATAGCCCGAAGGGTGAAAGACTTGCAGTATGAACAGGAAAGCTGGGAAGTGGAGATTACCCCCGAACCGGGGGAATATCCGGTAAAGGCGGGGCAGGTGATAGCCCTTAGCGGCAACACGGGTTACTCTTTCGGCCCTCACCTGCATCTGGATATGATTGAGTCGGCAACAGGAGATTATGTTGACCCGCTGCCTTTTTTTATGGAGAAGGTGAAGGACAATATCGCTCCCCGTGCCGAAGGCATCATTTTGTTTCCCCAACCGGGCAAAGGCGTGGTGAACGGAAAGCAGATACACCGGACTTTCCCTGTAAATCCTACCCAGCCTATTACTGCCTGGGGACTGATAGGTGCAGGAATCCGTGCCTATGACTATATGGACGGAGTGGGCAACCGCTACGGCGTGCATACCGTTATTCTCGAAGTGGATGGTGAAGAGGTGTTCCGCAGTGTGGTAGACCGCTTTGCTTACGAAGAAAACCGCTATATCAATTCATGGACGCACGGACAGTACATGAAGTCGTTCATCGAACCCGGCAACCGTCTGCGCATGCTGCATGCTTCCAACGGCAATCGGGGACTGGTGGAAATCAACGAAGAGCGTCCTTACCGATTTGTATATACGCTAAGTGATGCGTTAGGCAACACCTCGAAAGTCCGTTTCACCGTACAAGGGAAGAACACCGAAATTCACCCTGTGGAACATCGCGAGAAGTATGCTTTCAAGTGGGACAGGACCAACTATCTGCAGGAACCCGGCCTGGAATTGGTTGTACCGCGTGGAATGTTGTACGATGACGTTTGGCTGGACTATTCCGTACGTGCCGATAGCGGGGATGTGGCTTTTACTTATCAGCTGCACAATAAGCGTGTCCCTCTGCACGGAGCGTGCGAGATGCGCATCGGCTTGCGGCGCGACCGTCTGGAAGATAAATCGAAGTATTATGTAGCCGGCGTTACGGCGCGGGGCGGAAAATACAGTATAGGCGGCACTTACGAGGACGGTTTCATGAAAGTCCGTATCCGCGACCTGGGCACTTATACGGTAGCGGTAGATACCGTGCCGCCGGAGATAATTCCGCTCAACCCCGGACAGTGGGGGCGTACGGGGCGCATCACCCTCAAGGCCAAGGATAAAGAAACCGGAATAAACAGTTACCGCGGAACGATAGACGGGAAATACGCTCTGTTCGGCAAGCCCAATTCCATCAGCGGCAATCTGGTCTGCGAACTCGACCCGAAGCATGTAAAGAAAGGTGGCAGGCACACTGTGGAAATGACCGTAACCGACGGCCGTGGCAACCGGACTACCGAAGAGTTTCATTTTGTATGGTAACTTTTCACCTGTGACATTGCATTATCAAACAAACCATATAATAACAGAAGTATGAAAAAATTAACTCTCTCCGTCGCATTAGCGGTGGCAACTGTGGTAAACGCATTTGCCTGTACCAACCTCATTGTGGGTAAAAACGCCTCTGCAGACGGTTCTACAATTGTTTCCTATTCTGCCGACTCCTATGGATTGTTCGGCGAGTTATACCATTATCCCGCAGGCATGCACAAAAAGGGTGCATGGATTGATGTGCACGAGTGGGACACCGGCAAGTACCTCGGCCGGATAGAACAGGCGCGCCAGACCTACAACGTCATCGGTAATATGAATGAATTCCAGCTTACTATCGGCGAGACAACCTTCGGCGGCCGTCCCGAACTGGTGGATACTACCGGCATCATCGATTACGGAAGTCTGATTTATCTCGGTCTGCAACGTTCCCGTACCGCCCGCGAAGCCATCAAGGTAATGACGGAACTCGTACAGGAATACGGTTATTACAGCAGCGGCGAGTCTTTCACGATTGCCGACCCCAACGAAATCTGGATTATGGAGATGATAGGCAAGGGTCCCGGTGTGCGTGGCGCTGTGTGGGTGGCTGTCCGCGTGCCCGATGATTGCATCTCCGCACATGCCAACCAAAGCCGTATCCACCAGTTCGATATGAACGACAAGAACAACTGCATGTACTCTCTCGATGTCATTTCCTTTGCCCGCGAGAAAGGTTATTTCGACGGAGTAAACAAGGACTTCAGCTTCGCTAAGGCCTATGCGCCGCTCGATTTTGGCGCTCGCCGTTATTGTGAAGCCCGCGTATGGAGCTATTTCAATATGTTTACCGCCCGAGGCAACGAGTTCTTACCTTATATATTAGGCGATACCGATACACCGATGCCGCTTTTCGTGAAGCCCGACCGTAAAATCTCCGTACAGGATGTAAAGAATGCCATGCGCGACCATTACGAAGGTACTCCTCTCGACATCAGCAAAGATTTCGGCGCCGGACCGTATCACACCCCTTACCGCCTTTCACCCCTTTCCTTCAAGGTAGGCGACAAGGAATATTTCAACGAACGCCCCATTTCCACCCAGCAGAGCGGTTTCGTGTTCGTGGCGCAGATGCGTTCCACCTTGCCCGATGCCATAGGCGGCGTACTGTGGTTCGGTACGGACGATGCCAACATGACCGTGTTCACTCCCGTATACTGCTGTACGGATAAGGTTCCCGTATGCTATTCGCGTGCAGACGGTGCGGACTACATCACATTCTCCTGGAACTCTTCTTTCTGGATTTTCAACTGGGTTGCCAACATGGTATATCCCCGTTACGACCTTATGATCGGCGATGTGCGTGCCACGCAGGCCGAACTCGAAAACACTTTCAACGATGCGCAGGAAGGTATCGAGTCTGCCGCCGCCAAACTTTTGGAGAAAGACCCTGCCAAAGCGAAAACATTCCTGACAAACTATACCAATATGACGGCGCAGAGTACTTTCGACACCTGGAAACGTTTGGGCGAGTTCATCATCGTGAAATACAACGACGGAGTTGTCCGCAAGATGAAAGACGGAAAGTTTGAGCGCAATGCCATAGGCCAGCCTGCCGGCGTGGAACGTCCGGGTTATCCGAAGGAATTTCTGGAAGAATATGTAAAACAAACGGGCGACCGCTATAAAATGCCCGATTGATTAGGATATTCAAACTTATTCTTTTACATTTGTGACAGAACAGAAAATGAAGTATTAACCTTTAATATAAAAAAAGTCTTATGGAAAATCAAGAGTTGATTAAACAGGTGACTGAGAAAGCCGAAAAATGGCTTACCCCGGCATACGATGCCGAAACTCAGGCTGAAGTGAAACGAATGTTGGAAAATCCAGATAAAACCGAACTGATAGAGTGCTTTTATAAAGACCTGGAATTCGGAACGGGCGGTTTGCGCGGCATCATGGGTGCAGGCAGCAACCGCATGAATATCTATACGGTAGGTGCGGCTACCCAGGGATTGGCAAACTATCTGAACAAATGCTTCAAGGACAAAGGGCAAATCTCCGTTGTGGTGGGTCACGACTGCCGTAACAACAGCCGCAAGTTCGCCGAAATCTCTGCCGATATTTTCTCGGCAAACGGTATCAAGGTTTATCTCTTCGAGGATTTGCGTCCTACTCCGGAAGTTTCCTTCGCTATCCGCCACCTCGGTTGCCAAAGCGGTATCAATCTGACTGCAAGCCACAACCCGAAAGAATACAACGGCTACAAGGCTTATTGGGATGACGGTGCACAGGTACTTGCTCCGCACGACACAGCCATTATCGATGAAGTAAACAAGGTAACCGTTGAGGATATCAAGTTCAAAGGCAACAAAGATTTGATTCAGATTATCGGTGAAGATGTAGACAAGGTATATCTGGACAAGGTTCATACCCTTTCTATCGATCCGGAAGTAATCAAGCGTCAGAAAGACCTCAGCATCGTTTATACTCCGCTTCACGGCGCGGGCAGAACGCTCATTCCCGCTTCTCTGAAAGAATGGGGCTTTGAGAATGTACACTGCGTGCCCGAACAGATGGTGAAGAGCGGTGACTTCCCGACAGTGGTTTCTCCGAATCCCGAAAACGCGGAAGCGCTTTCCATGGCAATTGAACTTGCCAAGAAGATAGACGCCGACATCGTGATGGCAAGCGACCCGGATGCCGACCGCGTAGGTATGGCTTGCAAGGACGACAAGGGCGAATGGGTGCTGATTAACGGTAACCAGACCTGCCTGCTCTTCCTGTACTATATTATCAAGAACCGTATCGCAACCGGCAAGATGCAGCCTACGGACTTTATCGTAAAGACCATTGTGACTACCGAACTTATCAAGGCCGTTGCCGATAAGAACAAGATTGAGATGCTCGACTGCTATACCGGTTTCAAATGGATTGCACGTGAAATCCGTCTGCGCGAAGGCAAGCAACAATACATCGGCGGCGGTGAAGAAAGCTACGGCTTCCTTGCCGAAGACTTCGTTCGCGATAAAGATGCCGTTTCCGCTTGTTCATTGTTGGCGGAAATCTGTGCATGGGCCAAAGACCAGGGCAAGACGCTGTATGACATCCTGATGGACATCTACGTAGAGTACGGTTTCTCCAAAGAAACTACCGTCAACGTAGTGAAGCCGGGTAAGAGCGGCGCCGATGAAATCAAGGCTATGATGGATAACTTCCGCGCCAATCCGCCGAAAGAAATCGGTGGCTCTGCCGTTTCTTTGACTAAGGACTACAAGACGCTGAAGGCTACCGATGCCAAAGGCAATGTAACCGCTTTGGATATGCCCGAAACATCCAATGTGCTTCAGTACTTTACGGAAGACGGTACGAAGATTTCCGTTCGTCCCTCGGGTACGGAACCGAAGATTAAGTTCTATATCGAGGTGAAAGGCGAAATGGGATGTCCTAAGTGCTATGCCAGCGCAAATGCCGAGGCTGAAAAGAAAGTGGAGGCAGTGCGCAAATCACTCGGTATCTAAGACTGTTTGATTTTCATATATGGAAAGGTGCAAGTGGCAGGAAGCTGCTTGCACTTTGTTTTTGCAGTGCGGGCAGATGATAAGCCGGAATGTATTAAGTTTCTTTTATATTCTTTATACCGGTTGGCAAATCAATTCCCATTAAATGCTGTTCTTATATGCAACAGCAGCCTACAGTTAACAGATAGTACTACAGATTGCGGTTGCACGCCGATTGGTTGATGTGAATGAGAGTCGTTTCATTCGTAGTTGTTCGTTTGCGAGTGCGTGTTTTCCGCAATCTGTTTTTTTTGTCTTTTCCTTTAATTATTAATCCGTCCTTTCAATTATTCTCCAGCCACCAGTCAATCAGTTTTCTTGCAATGCTTAGTTTCCGGGGTATTTCCGGCAGGTTGTCTTTGGAATAGAATGCGCCGGAACTGAGTTCATCGGCTTGCAGTTTGATTTCCCCGCTTTCATAGTCGGCTATGAATCCTACCATTAATCCGCTGGGATAAGGCCAGGGCTGGCTGCCGAAATAAGTGATGTTTTTCACCCTTAGCCCCGTTTCTTCCATAACTTCCCGCTCTACGCATTGTTCCAACGTTTCGCCCGTTTCGAGGAAGCCGGCTACCAACCCGTGGAACGTGCCGCGGAAGTTGCGTGCATGTACCAGCAATATTTCTTTGCCCTTCCGTATCAGCACGATGATAGCCGTAGAAACGGGAGGATACATCTCATTGCCGCACTCCGGGCATTTCTTCATGATAGGAGTCTGCTGTTCCATAGGAGTGCCGCATACGGGACAGAAACGGCTGTGGCTGTCCCAATAGAGTATCTGGAATGCTTTTCCCGCTGCCTGGTAATCTGCCAATGGCAGGTAGTCGTAAGAAGCGCGCAAGCCTGTCATTACCCATTCTTCGGTTTCGGGTACGGGCTGTCCGAGTGCGCAAGCCTTTACTTTCTTTCCGCCGGTCAGAGTTACCTCGTGTATTTTGCATCCCGCTGCGGGTGTTACAGGAGGGGTTACTCCATAAGGTATACCGTATTTGTTCTCTCCGTTTGTTGTGTACTCTTTCTTCAGCAGCAGCTGGTCTTTGAAAAAGACGAACCACTGCATGGATTGTTCCATTTCCGTAGTTTCCATTCTTCTGTTAATGCTGAATATTATTTATATAAACTGTGGAGCGGCTTATGCCCCGACGCCGCAGGATACCTTGCCGGATGAATTTGTTCAGTTCATCGATGGCTGCATGCCTTGTCAGCCCGGTCAGGTGAATATATTCGTTTTTGGTGATGCAAACATTCTCCTGCAGGAACAGCATCAGCCTTTCTTTCCTTGTTTCTTCTGTCGTTTCCGTTTTCTTCGATTTCTTAGTCGGAGAATGTGTCCTTTCCAGTTTCATTCTCTGTCTGATTTTCTTGCGGAATGTGTTGCTGATACGCAAATGCACGTTTTGAAAACGGACAGATTCGGACCTGATTTTCTTTTTCTCATCATCGGTATCCTGAGTGCACTTCAATGAAGTGCTGAAAAATCCCAACTCTCCGAGTTCTACAATGTTGCCGCTGGCAAGCAGGTCGCACAGTTCGTCGATGCAAGCGTCCAGTGCCGCCCCTATAATGTTTTTGGGCAGATGCTGAAACATAGCAACGTGTTCTACAAACTCTTTTTGGGTATAAGTTTCTTTAGGACATATACGGGCATGGAGAGATTTTTTTTCCTCGCTTCCGTTAGAGAGGGAGTTTCGTAAAGGTCATAGTATGCACTCATGAATAAATTGTTTTGCCACTGCAATGAATAATTTCCATCCCTGCAATGAGTTGTTTTTTTTTCTTACTAAGAAGTAATCGTCCGATAGCAGTTTCTCTTTCGTCCGACAGGTGTGTAATTTTCGTCCGACATCTGTCGGACGAAAGAAAGACAGATGTCGGACGGAAAGTCCTTACTATGCAAAGATATAGTTTTTAATGATAGGATAACAGTTATTGGGAGAGTATTATTTTATTCTTAACACTCTGATTCCTGTAAACTTCTTATTCCTTTTCAGCATCTGTGCCAATGGCTCTTGGGAGACGACTACCATTTTCTGCGTAGAGGAGGCATGGAGCAGTTTCAATACTCCCTTTTCATAGCAGGCAAGTCCCAGATGGACAACATCCAGCCCGGGAATGTTGGTGGTAATGGCTATGATATCGCCATCCTTTATCCACCCGAGTCCTTCATCGGGCAGTTTGTTTTTGGGGATATAATGGAACAGTTGTCCGGAGAGCGACTTTTCTATTTCTTCAATCTTGCTGATGTTTTCGGGAGAAGACTCCAGGTGTTTGTATGCTTTGGAATGCGCAGACATGAAGTTGAGGGACAGCCTTACCGTATCGGGGCTGTTGGCAGCGGTTATGTCTTCCATGAAACCATGTCTGACGCCGTTGTTCACCCAATCGGCAATGTAGTGCAGGCGGGAAGTGTAACCGTCGATTTTGCCGTCGCGATAGCGGATGCTTTGCAGGGTGCGTGCGTAGTCGGCATTGTCTATCGTGCCATTCTTGACGGGAGAAAGTGCCAGGGCGAGCACATACTCCACAAAAGTGGTGCAATCCACTTCGTCGAAGTTGACTACAAGTTTTTCTTCTTCATTTACTTCCAGCGTATGTGCCACGTAGGGAGTCTTGAGGAAATTCAAACCGTATTTCAGCATGGCATTGTCCGTTTCCTGTGCGGAAACGGACGATGCTATTGCCAAAGTACAGAAAACGCAAGGCAAGGTACGGAATATACAGTAGAACCTGTTAAATAAAATCTGGGATATGCCGGATAACGTTTTCATAGCTGGACAGCTTTAATATCTATATATCAAACTCTTGAAATCCGTTCCCTTGTCGAACGGTACAATCGCGAAACCGTAGCTGATGGCATTCTGCCTGCCGGGACGTATCAGATAAGGTTCGTGCGCCAAAGCTCCCCAACTGTCGTCACCGCCTACGCCCATCATGCGGTAGTCTATGAAGAGGTCTACGGAGGGTTCCGGTTGCGGGTCGGTGAGATGGCGGTGATTGGTCTTTTCGGTGCGGGGAGAGCCGTTCTCGATAGACTCACCGCTATCCAGGCTTTCCAGCGGATAGTTGGATACGTTCATTTCGAAAGTGCGGTCGGCAACAAACAGCAGACCTTCTTTTGCTTTACTGGTGAGGGTGCACCAATAGATGTCCGTGCGGTGGTTGTTTTCTTGCGGACGGACATAAGGCTCGTACATATCTTGGATACCCGATGTGTATTCGCCGATGAACTGTGAGGTGCGGCGGTCGCGGTAATTTTCTTCCGGACCCCGGCCGTAGTAGGTCAGCGAGGTGATGCGGGCGGGTAGCTGCATACGCAGTCCCACACGCGGTATCATCGGTGTTTGGGCGTTCTCTGCAACGAAATGGTTGTCTACCTTGATAACGCCGTTGCCGTATACCTTATACGTTATATCCCAGCGGGCATCGGTCTGCGGGAAGCGGTAGGTCACTTTTACCGCCGTAGTATCTTTGTCGCGCACTACGTTGAAGCTTTCGGCTTTCGGCTCCTGATAGCTGGCCTCTTTCCATGCTTTCAAACGTACGGGAAGTTTGGCTCCGTAGTCATTGTCGGTAGGGGCGCGCCAGAAGAAGGGGCGGGGACCTTGCCCGTTATGGATGTACTCTTGCTTCTTGTATCGGTAAGATACCAGCAGGCCGCTTTGCTTGTCGAAGGTTGCCTTGAAGTGCGGACCGGAGAAAACAACTTGCCGGTCGTCTTCTTCCGAACCGGCGAATGCCTGTTTCGGGGCATCTTCCTTATGGAAAGTATGCGCATAGGTCTGTTCACGGGCAATGACCGTACCCGCCGGAAGGAACGGTTCGGGAGTACGGATAGCGGCATAGAACTCTATGCGTACGTCTCCGGTCGAGCTGTTGGTGGCGGGAATGCCGTTGAGGAACGGACTGGTGACGGTTTGTCCCGGTTCGGCCTTGATGTCTTTGATTCGGCCTTTGTAAATCTCTTTGCCATGATGGCGGACGATGTAATGGAAGTCGTATTTGTCGAGATTGGTGAAGGAGAAATCATTGCGTATCTTTACGACAGAGGCTGCCGGGTCGAAGTCGAAGAACTTGATGTTCTGATACACCTTTCCCATTTCCTCGGTCTGCGGCTTGACGCTACGGTCGGGATATACTATGCCGTTGATACAGAAGTCGCCGTCGGACGGGGTGCCGTACTCGCCGTAGTCGCCGCCGTATGCCCAGTATTTACGGCCGTCAGCGGTCTTGGCGGCAAGTCCCTGGTCTACCCAGTCCCAAATACAGCCGCCTTGCAGGATGGGGTATTTCTCGATGATGTTCCAGTAATCCTGGAAATTGCCGAGGCTGTTGCCCATGGCATGGGCATATTCGCAGAGGATGAGCGGGCGGGTCATTTCGGGGTTCTGTGCGTATTTCTCGATATGGGCGGGACTGTGGTACATGGGGCAGAAGATGTCCGTGTTCCATTCCAGCAGGGCGCGTTCGTATTGCACGGGACGGCTGTCCAATGCTTTCAGCGTATTGTAGGTGACGTAGAAGTTCAGGCCGTTTCCCGCTTCGTTGCCAAGCGACCAGGTGATGATGCAGGGATGGTTCTTGTCGCGCTCGTACATGTTCATGGTGCGGTCTATATGCGCTTTTGTAAACAGCGGGTTATTACCCAGCGTGCCGCCTACGTTCAGATTGTAGCCCATTCCGTGGCTCTCGATATTGGCTTCGTCTATGACGTAGAAGCCATATTGGTCGCACAGCTCATAGAAACGTTCCTGCTGCGGGTAATGGCAGGTACGGATCGTGTTTATGTTGTACCGCTTCCAAAGTTCGAAATCTTTCAGCATAAGCTCTTCGGGAACGTAATGGCCGGTGTATTCATTATGCTCGTGATAGTTGACGCCTTTTACGAGGATAGGTCTGCCGTTTACCATCAGTTGCTTGTCTTTTATCTCTACGGTGCGGAACCCTACTTTGCAACCGGTGGCCTCGATAACGTCACCGTTGGTATGTTTCAGACTGATGACGAGCGTGTAGAGGTTAGGCGTCTCGGCTGTCCACTGCAACGGTTCTTTGATTGTCTTTGGGGTGAACTCCACTTCCGTCTGACCGTAACTTACACGGGTTGAGGATTGGGCAATCAGCTTGTCTTTGCTGTCCAGCAAACGATAGCTTACGAGGAACGGAGTCTCTTTGCCGGTTTCGTTGGCAAACTTCACTTTCAGCTTCAGGATTCCGTTGCGGTAATCTCCGTCCAGGGGAGTCTCCGCCTTGAAGTCCGTCAGGTGTATTTGCGGCTGGGCATACATGTAGATGTCCCGTTCGATGCCACTGATGCGCCAGAAGTCCTGGCACTCCAGATAATTGCCGTCGGAGAAGCGGTGCACCTGTATGGCAATCACGTTCTCGCCTCTGCGGGCAAGGGAAGTGACGTTGAAGCGTGCGGGAGTCTTGGAGTCTTTGCTCATGCCTGCAAACTTGCCGTTGAGGTAGTAGAATGCCGCTCCGCGCACTCCGTCGGCGCTCAGGAAGACTTCTTTGTTGTCCCAGTCGGCAGGCAGGGTGAAGGTACGGCGGTAGGTTCCCGTAGGATTCCACTCTTTGGGAACGTAGGGCGGGTTGGGCTTGTCCCAATAGGGGGCATAGCCGGGAGAGCAGAACTCGTACGGCTGGTTGACGTAGATAGGCGTGCCGAAACCTTGCAGCTCCCAATTGCCGGGAACGTTGATGTCCGGCCATTTGCTTACGTCCGTACGGGCATCCATAAAGTCGGTAGGACGGTCGGCGAAGTTCTCCACATAGTTGAATTTCCACTTGCCGTTGAGGGAGATGCGGAATGTTCCGCTCTTGCGGTCGTTGACAACGGCATCCGCCTCGTTCGTGTAAGAGGTGAAGGTGCTGCGGGGCGGCTCTTTGTTGATACTTGTGAGCTTGGGATTGGTAATTTGCGCATACCGGTCTTCCTGCGCCGCAAGGGCGACAGGAAGAAAGGCTGCGGCAAGCAATAGTCCGTGTATTTTCATGGTAAGTAAGTTTTAAGGATTGAACAGGTTAATGATGATTGGCGTAAACGGCTGTTACGGAAGCGTTACTTATCCGGGAAGGTCAGTCCTTCTCTCAGCCATTTTTCCAGCTCGCCGGTCCATTGGCGCTTGTAGGTGAAGCTGTCGCGGAAGCCCCATCCGTGACCGCCGGTGGGATAGACGTGCAGTGTGGCAGGCACTTTCTGTTCGCGCAGGGCGAGGAAGTAACCGATGCCGTTGATAGGCAGTACGGTTGCGTCATCTGCCGACAGCATGATGAAGGCCTGCGGCGTTTTGGGAGATACCTGCCTTTCGAGCGAGTATTTCTGTTCCAGTTCGGCCGAAGGAGTCTCTCCGATAAGGTTTTGGCGGGAACCGCTGTGGGTCACGCCTTTCAGCATGGAGATGACGGGATAGAACAGTATCTGGAAGTCGGGACGGGTAGCGTCGCTGCCGTATAACGTGGCAAGGGAAGCTGCCAGATGTCCGCCTGCGGATGCTCCCATGATACCGATACGGTTGGGGTTGACACCCCATTCCCCGGCATGTTTGCGTACCAGGTGGATGGCTTGCTCGGCATCCGACAGGGGAACCTCGTTGTGCCCGTTCGGCATGCGGTACTTCAGTACCGCATACGTGATGCCTTGCGTCGTGAACCAGGCCGCCATGTCGTGCCCTTCGTGGTTCATGGCAAGACGGGCGTATCCACCGCCAGGGCACATAATGACGGCCATACCGTTGGGCTTTGCCGGACGGTAAACGGTTATGGAAGGATGGGTCACGTTGGCAACGCGGCCGCCTTTCAAATCTTCCTGTTCACCGGTCAGTCCGTTTGTATTGGGAGCTCCGTCGGGCCACAACGGCAGTTCGACGGGACTCTGTGCGGACAACATCGTTGCGGCAAACAGAAGGGATAGAAATAGAATCTTTCTCATGGTGAATATTGTTTTGTATTATCTGAATTTGTTTCAGTGTCCCCGCAGCTTATTTCGTTTTCATCGAAGCCTTTACGAGGTAGAATATCAGGATGGCATAAGCACCCAGCGCCAGCACTTCAGACCATGTATTGCTGAGCCATGCGTCGTTCACCATATTGACACCGCCGAAGCGCATTGCCGCGCTTACCACACCCATCAGCGCACCGCCGGCAATGAAGCCGGACGCCAGCAGCGTACCTTTCTCGCCACGTTCGGCATTGAGGGTTGCATCCTTGCTGCGGCTGGTTACGTACCAGTTTACGGCACCGCCCACTACCAGCGGAACGTTCAGCTCCAACGGGATGAACATGCCCAGTGCAAAAGCCAGTGCAGGAATCTTGCAGGCATTCAGCACGATGGCCAGCACGGCACCGATGCCGTAAAGCAGCCACGGTGCACCTACACCGTTCATCAGCGGTTCGATAACCGCCGCCATTGCGTTGGCCTGCGGAGCAGCCAGTTGTCCGCTGGTAAATCCGTATGTCTTGTTCAGGATAATCATCACACCGCCTACGGTAGCTGCCGAAACGATTGTTCCGAGGAACTTCCACGTCTCCTGTTTCACGGGAGTGCTTCCCAGCCAGTAGCCAATCTTAAGGTCGGTGATGAAACCGCCCGCCATGGACAGTGCCGTACAAACCACACCGCCCATAACCAGCGCTGCCACCATTCCGCCGGGACCTTTCAGGCCTACCGCCACCATTACTACCGATGCAAGGATAAGCGTCATCAGCGTCATGCCCGATACCGGATTGGTTCCCACAATGGCAATGGCATTGGCTGCTACGGTGGTGAAGAGGAATGAGATGCCTGCAACGAGCAGGATAGCCACTACCGTATGCATCAGGTTGCCCTGCATCACATCGAAGTAGAAGAACAGCGTAACCAGTATCAGCGTCACGATAGAACCGATAGCGATAATCTTCATGGAAAGGTCGCGTTGCGTACGCTTCACGTTGGTTTCCGCATCAGCCTTGCCGCCCATTTCCTTGGCAGCCAGCCCTACGGCACTCTTGATGATGCCCCATGACTTGATGATGCCGATGATACCCGCCATTGCAATGCCGCCGATACCGATGCTCTTGGCATAGTACTTGAAGATTTCTTCGGGAGACATGGCACCTACGGTGGCGGTAATCTCCGGATTCCATTGGTTCAGCACGCTGTCGCCCCAGATAAGGGACATGCCGGGGATGATAATCCACCATACGGCAAGCGAGCCGGCGCAGATGATAGAGGCGTATTTCAGTCCGACGATATAGCCCAGACCCAGTACGGCAGCTCCGGTGTTTACCTTGAACACCAGCTTGGCTTTCTCTGCCAGCATTTCGCCGAAGCCGCATACACGGGTGGTGAAGTTCTCGTTCCACCAACCGAAAGTGGCAACAATGAAGTCGTACAGACCGCCGATAATACCCGCCATCAGCAACGGTTTTGCCTGGCTGCCGCCTTTTTCTCCCGATACAAGCACCTGCGTCGTTGCGGTGGCCTCGGGGAAAGGATATTTGCCGTGCATGTCGCTTACGAAATATTTACGGAACGGGATAAGGAAAAGGATACCCAGTACGCCGCCCAGCAGCGAACTGATGAATACTTGTGCAAATGTTACGGTGATTTCCTGCGGATAGCTTTCCTGTAGGATATACAGTGCGGGCAGGGTAAAGATTGCGCCTGCCACAATTACTCCGGAGCTGGCTCCGATGGACTGGATGATGACGTTTTCGCCCAGTGCGTTCTTACGCTTGGCTGCGCCGGACACGCCGACGGCGATAATGGCGATGGGGATGGCGGCTTCGAATACCTGTCCCACTTTCAGCCCCAGATAGGCTGCCGCTGCCGAAAACAGTACCGCCATGGCGATACCCCACAGCACCGACCACAGGTTTACTTCGGGGTATTTCTTGTCGGGACTCATCAGGGGATTGTAGACCTCTCCCGGCTTCAGTTCGCGGAACGCGTTTTCCGGTACGCCGATTGCTTTCTCTTCTTCTTGTTTCATAATAGCTGTTTTATTTTTATTGTTATGATTGCGATATGTATTCCATTATAGACTTCAAAGAAAGCAAAAAAAAAGGAGAATTGAAAAATTCTCCTTTTTTCTGTATCATAAAAACGTTTATTTGGCGTCTTTGGCAGTCATGTCGCCTTCAACGAACAGGCGCATCATTTCGGTCTTGGCGTTGGTGCGCAGCGTAACGGACTTCTTGAAATGTCCGGGGTATTTGCCTGTACCGTTGTAAGTAATCTTGATGGTTCCGGTCTTTCCGGGCATCACCGGCTCTTGCGTGTATTCGGGCACTGTGCATCCGCAAGATGCCACTGCCTGGTGGATTACCAGCGGAGCGTCTCCCACATTGGTGAATGTAAACGTGCAGCTTACCACCGGATTATTTTCGGAGAATGTTCCGAAGTTATGGGTGGTCTTGTCGAATTTAATGTCTGCCCCGCCTTGTGCATAGGCATAACCGATGCTCATAACCAGCATCAACATATAAAAAGCAAGTTTCTTCATGTCTTTATCTTTTTTAATTACACAAGGTGCAAAGGTAAGCCATTTCTGCAAAAATCACTCGTACTCTGTGCGAAATTGTATTAAATCGGCGTCAGAAGCCATTGTGACGGATGATAAGCAGAGAGAAATAAGGAAAACGGAGTGTTTCAAGCTGCTGCCCGTCACTGATGTATTTCTCCTGCGGAGTGCCTACATTCTCGAAATAGCGGTAATCGTATTCGGGATGAAGGCGGATGCAACGGTGCACTTCATCGGTGCACTGCGACAGTTTCATGATGACTACCGTGTTCTGCGATTGTATCAGCCGTTCTATCTCTTCGGCGGTGGTGATGCCGGGAATTACGGTCAGCCTCTCTTCCCGGCTGGCGATGTGCAATCCGCCCCGTGCTCCGGCAGCGATGAAAGCGGGGATGCCGGCAATCTGTTCTACGGGGATGCCGGCGGCTTGCAGTTTCTCATATATATAATGTACAGAGGAGTAGAAGCCTGCATCGCCCTCTGCCACGATAGCCACTTTCTTGCCGGCGTGATGCAGGGAAAGGGCGGCGGCATACACTTGGTCGTAGGCGTTGAGGGCATCGGTCCGCTGCTTGCTCATGGGCAGGGAGAAGCGGCGGATACGGTTGGCGGGTATGTCGAGCCGGAGCATGATGTCGGCGGCGCGTGACAGGGAATGACCGTCGCGGACGGGTGTTTCGGGACAGAAGATACAGTCGGCATTTTGCAGGGCTTTCAGTCCTTTCAGGGTGATGAGTTCGGCTTCACCGGGGCCGAGGGATACGAATTGAATAGGGGACATTCTGTTTTTTATGTGCAAAAATCGGGAAATAATCAATAGTAAGCAAGATATTCGCTATCTTTGTTACCCTTACAAATAATGGAAGCCTATGGACTACCAACTGAATACGCGTTTGAACGGCAATATCGCAATGACATCCCGCTTTCACGAAAACAAGCCGCTGCAACGCGACAAGACTCTGTATAAGTTTCTCTGGGTACAGAGCGGCACGCTCGCCATCGAGGTAGACCATATACCCATGAAGCTGGCGAAAGACGAGATTGTCACGCTTACCCCGCTGCATCATCTGACTATCAAAGAGGTGGCAGGTGAGTTTCTGACCTTTGTTTTCAACAGTAACTTCTACTGCATCTACGGACATGACAATGAGGTGTCCTGCAACGGCTTTCTGTTCTACGGTTCGTCCCGGGTGATGCGGCTGAAGCTGTCCGAGGAGCAATCGTCCAACCTGCATGATATAGTCCGCATCTTCCGTCAGGAGTCCGCCATTAATGACAATCTTCAGGAAGAGATGTTGCGGATTGTACTGAAACGTTTCATCATCACCTGTACGCGCATAGCACGTGCAAGGTTTGGTGTGGGGCAGGAGAATGAAAGGACTTTCGATGTTGTCCGTCGGTTCTATGTGCTGGTAGACCAGCATTTCCGTGAAAAGAAACAGGTGCAGGACTATGCCGATATGCTTTGCCGTTCGCCTAAGACGCTCTCCAACTTGTTTTCTGCCTGCGGACTGCCTTCTCCGCTTCGCATCATTCACGAACGGATAGATGCGGAAGCCAGACGCCTGTTGCTGTACACACGGAAGAGCGCTAAGGAAATCAGCGCCATTCTGGGCTTTGAGGACTTGGCTGCATTCAGCCGCTTCTTCAAGAAAGTGACGGGAGAGAGTGTGTCGGAGTATCGGAAACAAGCACATCGGGAAGAATTGCCAACTGTTACGGAATAATTGCCATTCCACAACCGGCAGGAAACAGGGATCTTTGCAAAAACATTTCACCCGAGTGTCTCTGTGGTGAATCTAAAACAACAAAAATATGAAAACGAAATTGCAAAAACTGTTCCTTGCGGCACTGACGCTGGCCGCTTCTTCCCAAAAGTTGGGTATCAACCTCATCCGCGTGGCCATTCTTGTGATATTTGTATGGATAGGCGGCTTGAAATTCTGGAACTACGAAGCCGAAGGAATCGTTCCGTTCGTGGCAAACAGTCCTTTTATGAGTTTCTTCTACGATAAGCCTGCACCGGAATACAAGGAATACAAGCTGAAAGAGGGAGAGTTTGACGAAGCCAAGCACCGGTGGCATGTAGAGAACAATACCTACGGCTTCTCCCGCGGTCTTGGCATACTGATTATGGCAATCGGTATCCTTACTTTTCTGGGGATATTCTTTCCGAAAATCGGATTGGCAGGGGCTGCGCTGGCCGTCATAATGACTGTCGGCACGCTTTCGTTCCTTGTCACTACTCCTGAAGTGTGGGTTCCCGATTTGGGAAGCGGAGAGCATGGCTTCCCTTTGCTGACAGGGGCCGGACGACTGGTGATAAAGGATACCGCCATCCTTGCCGGAGCTATCGTGGTGCTGGCGGACAGTGCAAAAAGGGTATTGAACCAATTGGAAAAATAAGACTATGAAAAAGTATGATGCTATTATTATCGGCTTTGGAAAAGGAGGCAAGACACTCGCTGCCGGGCTGGCTGAACGGAACTTTACTGTTGCTATGATAGAACGTTCGGATAAGATGTACGGCGGTACGTGTATCAATATCGGATGTATTCCGACCAAGACACTGATACATTCGGCAAAGTTGGCAGATACGAGTGCGTCCTAGGAACAGAAACGGGCATACTACCGCCAGTCTGTTGCACGGAAAGAGGAAGTTACTTCTTTCCTGCGTCAGAAGAATTACCGCAATCTGTCAGACAATCCTAATATAACGGTATATACGGGTACAGGTTCTTTTGTCGGTCCTGATGTGGTGGAAGTACGTATGGCGGAAGAAACGATTCAGCTTCAAGCCCAGCAGATATTTGTCAATACGGGAGCTGAAACTATCATTCCGCCTATCGGGGGAGTAAAGGACAATCCGAAAGTATACACTAGCACTTCCATTATGGAACTGGCGGAGCTTCCTAAGCATCTTGTTATCGTAGGCGGCGGGTATATCGGCTTGGAGTTCGCTTCGATGTACGCTTCTTTCGGATCGCAGGTGACAGTGTTGGAAAGCTATTCCGAACTGATAGCCCGTGAAGACCGTGACATTGCTGCCAGCGTGCAGGAAGTGTTGGAAAAGAAAGGCATCACTTTCTGCCTGAATGCCCGTGTGCAGTCCGTGGAAGCGTACGGTGGTTGTCTATCAGGATGCCGTGACAGGCAAGATTCTGCAATTGGACGCGGATGCTATTCTTTTTTTTGGCTACCGGACGTCGTCCCAATACTGCGGGATTGAATCTGCCTGAGGCAGGAGTAGAGGTGAACGAACGTGGTGCTATTATCGTGAACGAGCATTTGCAGACTACCAATCCCAATATCCGTGCTATCGGCGATGTGAAAGGCGGACTGCAATTTACTTATATTTCGTTGGACGATTACCGTATTCTCCGCGAAGACCTGTTTGGAGCGGGAGAGCGTAAGGTGTCCGACCGTGAGCCGGTGAGCTATTCGGTGTTTATAGATCCGCCGCTTTCACGTATCGGTATGAGTGAGACCGAAGCACGTGAGAAAGGTTTGAACATTAAGGTAAACAAACTCCCCGTCTCCGCCATTCCCCGTGCCCGTACATTGGGCAATACGGACGGATTGTTCAAGGTGATAGTGGATGCCGATACCGATAAAATAGTGGGTTGCACTCTGTTTGGCCCGGAGTCGAGTGAAGTAATCAATCTGGTGGCGATGGCTATGAAGATGAGGCAGGAGTATACTTTCCTGCGTGATTTCATCTTCACACATCCTAGCATGAGCGAGGCATTGAACGATTTGATGAACTTGTAGTTTCTTTTATAACGATTTGTTCGGGAAGAGTTTGCGTATCTCCCCAAAATTGCCGAATATTGTGTCCTGAAATATAAAACCGAACAATCATGATCAGATTACCTCTCATGGGTCTTGTATTTGCGTGTGCAGTGTCTATGACTTCGTGCGGTACAAAGTCCCGGCAAGCATCCGGCAATTCCGATACTGCGGCTGTTGCGGTTTCCGTTGCGGATACCGCAACAGCCGTTATTCCCGTCTACGCCAAAGGCTATGCGGTGAAACATCTGCCGGGGAATGTGCGTCTGGTGGACATACACGACCCTCAAAAAGAAGAGGGGAATACCTTTCGGTATGCTTTGGTTCCGAGGGGTACGAAGCCTGCCGGTATTCCTGCCGATTATACCGTGATAGAAACTCCGGTGAAGCATGTTATCTGCATGACTTCCCTGCAACTGTCCAACTTCATCCGGTTGGATGCCTGCGATTATGTGGTGGGCATTACCAGTACCCGCCATCTTTTCAATAAGGAGATGAACGGGCGTCTGAAGGCGGGCAAGACATCCAAAATCGGGATTGAGGGGAACTTCGATAACGAGGTGATTATGAGCATTAATCCCGATGTTATCTTTATCTCTCCTTTCAAACGGGGCGGATATGACGCCATGCGCGAAACAGGCATTCCGCTGGTGCCGCACTTGGGATATAAGGAAATGACTCCGTTGGGGCAGGCTGAATGGATAAAGTTCATCGGTATGTTCATCGGTCGGGAAGCAGAGGCGAATGCCCGTTTTGCCGGGATAGAGAAGCGGTATAACGAGCTAAAAGAACTGGCTGCCGGTGTAAAAAAGCGTCCTGTGGTGTTCAGCGGTGAAATGCGTGGCGGCAACTGGTATGCGGTAGGCGGAAAGAGTTTCCTTGCCGAACTGTTCCGGGATGCCGGTGCAGACTATTTCCTGAAAGACGATCCGCGTTCGGGCGGTGTGACACTGGATTTCGAGACGGTGTACAGTAGGGCGGAGAGTGCCGACTATTGGCGCATCGTCAACAGTTACGACGGAACATTCTCTTACGATGCCTTGAAGTCTTTGGACCCTCGTTATGCCGACTTTCGCGCTTTTCGCGAGAAAGGAGTAATCTATTGCAATATGCGTGAGAAACCCTTCTATGAGAGTATGCCCATGCAGCCTGAGGTAGTATTGGAAGATTTGATTCATGCTTTTCATCCCGACCTGCTGCCCGATTATAAACCCACTTATTACGAGCGACTGAACTAATGAAAAGACCTGCATTGCCGTTGATGCTCCTTATACTGGCATCCATCTTCCTGCTCTTTTTGCTGAACCTGCTGTTGGGTTCCGTCCATATCCCGTTTGGCAAGATATGGGAATTGCTGTGGGGGACAGGAGCGGCTTCCAATCCCGATACGATGAGCAACCAGGAAGTTATCTGGAGCAATATTCTTTGGAAAAGCCGTGTGCCGCAGGCCTTGACGGCATTGGTGGCGGGAGCGGGGCTTTCGGTCAGCGGTTTGCAGATGCAGACGGTGTTCCGTAATCCGCTGGCAGGACCTTCGGTGCTGGGCATCAGTTCGGGAGCGAGCCTGGGAGTGGCTTGTGTGGTACTGCTGTCCGGTGCTATGGGCGGTGTGGCACTGAGCCGTTTGGGGTATATGGGAGAGGTGGCGTTGTCCGTGGCTGCCATTATCGGGGCATTGTCGGTCATGGCGCTGATTGTCTACGTCTCCCAAAAAGTAAAGGGGAATGTAACGCTGCTCATTATCGGTGTGATGATAGGTTATGTGGCAAGTGCCGTTATCGGTGTATTGAAATATTTCAGTGTGGAAGAGGATATACGGGCGTACGTTATCTGGGGGCTGGGCAGTTTTGCACGTGTCTCCGGTGACCAGATGCTGCTGTTTGTCTGTATCATGGCGGTGTTGCTGCCCTTGTCGTTCCTGCTGATAAAGACCATGAACCTGTTGTTGTTGGGCGACGGTTATGCACGTAACTTAGGATTGAATATCAAACGGGCGCGCCTGCTCGTCATATCCTGTTCCGGAGTGCTGGTGGCCATTGTCACCGCCTACTGCGGTCCTATTATGTTTATCGGGTTGGCAGTGCCTCATTTATGCCGCGCCATTTTTCACACGTCCGACCATCGCATATTGATGCCCGCTACCTTGCTGGTAGGCGCAGCCTTGGCGTTGGTGTGTAACCTGATAGCCCGCATGCCGGGATTCGAGGGAGCGTTGCCCGTCAATTCGGTAACTGCGCTGGTAGGTGCGCCGGTGGTTGCATCCGTGCTTTTCAGAAAGAGAAAAGGGGAGTTGAACGAATAAAATATCAAGTATATTGAACTCTAATATTACATATAACATTGAAGAACGAGACTATACATATCGAGAATCTTTCTATCGGCTATCCCGGTAAGAGTGATGTGAAGGTAGTGGCGGACGGCATCTGTGCAGGCATCAACAGTGGCGAGCTGACCTGCCTGCTGGGTGCTAACGGAGTGGGTAAGTCCACACTGCTCCGCACCCTGTCCGCTTTCCAGCCCAAACTGGGCGGAGAGATACGTATTCAAGGCAAGGAGATTGAGTCCTATACCGACAAGCAACTGTCGCGCGTTATCAGTGTAGTGCTGACAGAGAAATGCGACATCCGCAATATGTCCGTTACGGAATTGATAGGATTGGGACGCAGTCCCTATACGGGCTTTTGGGGTACGCTTACCAAAGAGGACAGGCAGGTGGTGGAGCGAGCCGTTGCTCTGGTAGGTATTCCTCACCTTGCGCATCGGATGGTACATACGTTAAGTGACGGTGAGCGCCAGAAAGTCATGATAGCTAAAGCGCTTGCCCAGGAAACTCCCGTGATTTATCTGGATGAACCTACGGCCTTTCTTGATTTTCCCAGCAAAGTGGAAATGATGCAACTGCTGCACCATCTCAGCCGCCAGACGGACAAGACCATTTTCCTCTCTACACACGACCTCGAACTGGCTTTGCAGATAGCCGACAAAATCTGGCTTATGGACAAGGCGAACGGCGTCACCATCGGTACTCCCGAGGACCTTGCTCTGAACGGCAGCCTTAGCAGCTTTTTCGCCCGTAAAGGTATCGTGTTTGATTTGGAAACCGGATTGTTCCGTGTAGATAATGAATATACCATGCAGATACGTTTGTCAGGGCATGGGCAGAGATACGCCATGGTGCGTAAGGCATTGCAGCGTAACGGCATCCTTGCCAACCGCAACGTGGAGTCGGAAACCTACATCGAAACGGGCGATTTGAAAGGCGGCGGCGCTTTTGTCCTGCATCGTCCCGGTGAAGAACCGATATGTCTCACCAGCATCGGGGATTTATTGGCGAAGCTCCACGAAATCTCATTTTGAGTAAGAAAGTGTCGGGCACGAACCCTACGGGCAGCATTCCTTTATCGGAACTTATATCCTACGGTGAAGAATGAAGCAAAGTTTCGTGGCAGGTAATTATGGAATTCTTCCGTGTCTATTACCTGCCTTAGTTGCTGGTTGATCTTTACCAATCCCACTTGTGCCTCTGCACCGATAATGAGCCTGCGGTATTCAAATGCGATTCCCACGATGATACCGCCGTCCAGCCGCCTGTTTCCGGCATTATTCTCCAATATGTTGCCGAAAGTATCTATTTTGAAAAGCCGGTTCCCGTCGGAAGAACCGGTGTCGTGATAATACGGGATGCTGCCGGATGTCTTTCCGCCCACGCCGCAGGCAATGTACGGACCGGCATTCAGCGAGGTATGGTAATCTTTTCCCAACGGCAACCTTGCAGCTATTCTGACAGGTATCTGCAAGTATAGCTCGTTCATCTTGGCGTTCTTCACATAGTCCATATCATCCTTGCCGCCTATGGATACAAACTCCAAAGCAGATTGCAAGACCCAGGTCTTGTTCAGTGTGTATTTCGCGCCTATTCCCGCTTTGCAGGCTATTCGCGTATCACAGCAAGAGTGCTTTCCGTAGAGGCGGGAAGTTCCGATTCCCGCCTCTGCATAAAAGGAGAGAGGAGATTGTGCCTGTGCGGTCGATGTGGCAACCGCCATGTACAGTATCATCAATGCCTTTTTTCATACATATATTTTTCCGTCTTCGCTGATTAATAAAATCGTGAGTTCTCCATCGGGCAGCAGGGGAGCGCAGCATTGTTTGCAATGCTCTGTCAGCAGTTTGGAGAATGTCTCCAGTTTTTCCGCAGGGATAATATCCCATAGTTCCCGTGCCAGATTCATATTCCGGATAGCGGTCAATACATCTTCGTTGCATCCTGTCCGGTGCGCTATGTCCTGAATGAACTCCTTGTTCATCGTCACTTTCTTGCTATGGGTATCGAGGTGACCTTCCGCCAGTTTCACGGCTTTGCCTATCATTACTCCCAGCGTGACACGGGGTAGTTTCAGCTTATCGGCAATCTTCAGCGTCTCGCCGATGAAGTTGCCGTAATGGACAAAGGCCTGTGCCGGCAGTTCGGGATAATAAGCCTTGATGTACCGTTCGCTCTTTGCTCCGGAGCTGATAACTACACGCGGGCTGCCTGTGGCGCATGCCACTTCCATCGACTTTCGGATGGAACTTATAAAAGCTTCGCTGGAAAACGGCTTTACAATGCCTGATGTGCCGATGATGGATATTCCCCCTTCTATGCCCAGACGCGGATTGAAAGTACGCTTGGCTATTTCCTCTCCGCCGGGTACGGAGATGGTCACAACAATGGGATCGCTCATTTTAGGCATGCCGACGTAGTCGAGGTACATCCTTACATTGTCTTCTATCATCTTGCGTGGCGTGGGGTTAATGGCAGGCGCTCCCAATTCAATCCTAATCCCGGCATGGTGACGATGCCTATTCCTTCTCCGCCGGCAATGATGATATTAAAATCTTTTTGCGATGTTTCATCGTTGTTTTCATCTATATCGATCGGAAGAATGATATCCGCCTTTATCCGCATTCCATTGGTAATGTCGGGGTCATCTCCGGCGTCTTTTATGACGCTGGCTTCCGACTCCACTATCCAATTGTTGTTTATGGAACTGGAACGGGGATATCTCTGCTGCGGCTCTACAGGAACATCTATCAATTCTCCGTTGGGTAGGATTACTGCAAACTCCGGGGGACGGGGAGTTCCCTGAATGTTGAATATATCCCATATCGCAGCCGCAGCTGCGGCTGCTGCGCATGTTCCCGTAGTGAGTCCGCTGCGCAGGGGGTAGAAGCCGGGATAGTATTGCTCTACCGTTCTACGCAGGCCGTATTTCCCGTTTACGGACAAGAAGTTGGGGTGAAGCGGCGGGCGCTTTATTACAAAGATGCGAATGCCCAGTTCCTGAGCTGCTTTTAGTTTTTCGGAAAATCCGCCGGAAGCACCGCTCTCTTTGAGGATGACAGCTTCGGGGCGTATTTGCTGCATCAATAGGCGTTCGTCTTCTCCGGTATGGTAGTAACGTAAATATTCTTCGGGGAATCCCTGGTTTCTCGCTGATTCGCGTGAACTTTCACGGTCGAGAATACGGAAATAGCAACGGCTGCTTTCCATCCATAGCGCTTTCAGTTTGCTTATGCTGTTTACTCCTGTCAGTGCCAGTATTATATAGACTTCTTCCTTTTTTATTTGGCGGACAGCGTCTTCATAATTGTCGCACCATACAATGCCTTCATTATTCTCTATACGGGGGTAAATGCGTTCATAACGGATGACCGGAATCTGAAGTATGTCAGCAGTTTCACTGACGTTCCTGTGCAGCTCTTCGGCAAAAGGGTGCGCTGCGTCTATCAGCAGCGAGATGTTCTCTTTACGGCAGAAAGACTCCAGACTATCTTTATCCATGCCACCTTGCAGGCGGATGCCGTTATGCAGAGGAACTTCTTGTTCATTGCCCTTGGTTGAATAATAGAAGGGCTTTCCAGCTTCCTCAAGTGTTTGGACGGCTATGCGTCCTTCGGTTGTACCGCCTAATACTAATATCATTTTTTATTTTCTGAATAAGTGTTTGAATTCGTGTGCATACAGTCGCGACAGTCCTTTGCGATTGCCGATAGCCTCGCCTACGACAATCATGGTTGTCAGGGTCAGGTTATTTTCTTTTACTATCCGTGCAAGGTCTTTCAGCTCTCCCCGGAAGATGCGTTCGTCCGGCCAGGTGAGGTGATAGCATACGGCTACGGGGGTTGTTTCGGGATACTCCTGTAGAAGTTCCGCCTGCACTTGTTCTGCAATGCTTGCGCTAAGGAAGATGCACATGGTGCTTTGCGAGCGTGCCATGAGATGTAATTTTTCCCGTTCGGGCATGGGTGTCCGTCCTTCACCGCGGGTCAGTATGATGCTCTGTACTTTCTCCGGGATGGTGAACTGCGACTTTAAAGCCGCCGCTGCTGCCTGGAAAGAAGATATGCCCGGAGTGATATGATAACTCATGCCGTATCGGTCGAAGTAGTTCATCTGTTCCTGTATCGCACCATAGATGCAGGGGTCACCCGTATGCAGGCGTACGATGAACTTTCCTTGGTCGTAGAACTCTTTCATCAGTGCAAACTGTTCTTCCAAATCCATGGAAGCGGAGCTGCGGACTGTTGCGCCCGGTTTGGCGCAAAGTGTCAGTTCACGAGGCACGAGGCTGCCTGCATAGAGGATGAGGTCTGCCTTTTCCAGCATCGCCCGTCCTCGCACGGAGATAAGGTCAGGGTCGCCGGGACCTGCACCTACAATCTCGATGTGCCCCCGGCGCTGGGCGCAGATGTCCAGGGTGGCGGCTACCGTATAGTTCTCGCCTTTGCATTTCGGCATTATCAGTTGGCTATTTCCGGAGGACAGCAATGCGGCTGCCTCGCTTACACTGGGCGTACCCATGTGCTTCATCACTGTTTTGCTGGGGTGGGGCACGTCCATTGTCGCCAGTTCCTCGGCCGTATGGAAGAAGACTTCGTATTCCTTTTGGAGCGATTTCACTACCGGTTCGTCACGCTTGACGTTAATCGTAGATATGGTTATGATGGATTGCGGGGAGATGTTGTACTCTTCCAGCTTTTCTATAATGCCTTTCACAACTTTTCTCGTGGGGCTTGCCTGTCGGGCAAGTCCGATGCCGACGTGCACCACGCGCGGCACATAGCAGATGGACGGTATGTCCTTTATATAATGTATTCGCGGAGAGACGATCAGTACCAGTTTGAAGCGGGATAATTTGATGTCTTTCATCTGATAGAACACCTCTACATGAGGGGGAAGGTTCGCTTCCATCCAGTCGGTTCCTTTGTCGCGGATTTCCAACAGCAATGCGGTAGGCTGTCCGGTTACAAAAAGACTGATAGCCTCGTTCATGCACGCCTTCATCTGGTCGTCGGGAGTTTGGGCAAGCCCTGCCAGCAGGTGGGTGGAAAGGGCTCACACAGATGGTCGGAGACCAGCCGAAGCGTTGGGGCAGTTTGTCCAATGCCCACAGTCCGGTAAGGTCGCTTTGAGTGGTTATCACGGGTTCGGCTCCCAATGCACCGGCCACTGCCTCGGTCAGTTCGTTGGCTCCGCCGATATGTCCGGAAAGGACGGAAATGGCATGTTTACCTGTGCTGTCCACGCAAATTACGGCAGGGTCTGTGTACTTGTCCTTTACGCAAGGGGCGATGGAACGTACGCAGATGCCTAAGGCTCCGATAAAGATAAACGCGTCGTAACGATTGAAATTCTTGACAGTGAAACTGCCGGTCGATTCGATGTGCGTACATCCGCTTTCATAGCGGGGAGTGAAAATCTCCGCTTCGGGAAATTCTTTGAGCAACAGCCGGGCGGAAGCCATTCCGGTTTCCGAAACGAGCATGATGGCCGTCTTTATGTGGGATGTTTCTGTTTTCATACAGGTTATTTGTTTTTATAATGAATATAGCTTGTCTTGTTATTTTATGAAAGTGTTGCTTTCATGATTTCAATAGGGTTATAATCATTCAGTGCGATGCGTGCTGACGGATGCAGTATCAGCCCGGCGGCTCCGGCTCCTTCCATGAATACTTTTTTACTGTCTGCCGATACGGAGTTAAAAACGATACAACCGTCGGGCTGTAACGCTTCCTTTATCTTCATCAGCATTTCCGGCAGATGTCCGCCGTGCCCGCCTATGAAGACGGCATCGGGACGGGGAGAGTATCGGTCGCCGTTTGCAGGAAATCGCCTGTGATTGCCGTAATGCCCGGCGTACCGAAGCGGCGGCTGTTGATATTCATCAGTTCTTCGCCCTCGGCACGTACCTCAAAGGAAACGACCGTGAGGTGAGGGAATTGCAGCCGGGCTTCAATGGAAACCGACCCGGTGCAGAAACCGATATCCCAGAATACACGGCGGTGGTTCAGTTCCAGCGCTTGTAACGTAAGCAGGCGGATAGGTGCTTTGGTTATCATACGGGTACGTCCGTCCAAATGTGCGAATTGTTCGTCGGGGATACCAAAAGGGCGGGCTTCGGGAAAAGAGGTGGCGCAAAGCAACAGGTTGTTGGGATGCTCGAATCCGCCTTGCGTTGCTTCCTGTAGTGTCATGTGGCGGATGCGTTCTTTTTCGGGGTTGCCAAGATGCTCGCCTACATACATGGTGTAACGGTCGTATCCGTATTCCAGCATGCGGGCTGCGATTGTGGCGGGCGTATGTTCCCGGTCGGTAAGGATGCCTATCTTGGGAGCGCGTTCAATCAGGGCGCGGTCGAATTCATTCCAGGGACGTCCCGTCAGCGAAACGGTTCGCATATCGTCATAAGGCATTACGAGGCGGTGTGCTAATGTTTGGAGAGAATTGAAAGAGGGGTATAGCTTGATTTCAGCATCCGGCAATTTCCGTTTCACCGTATTGGCAAAGCCGAAGAACAGCGGGTCGCCCGAAGCGAAAACGATAATTTGCCGGGGGACGGCATCCGTTTGTCCGTATCCGTTACTGCTGAACACTTTCTCATATTGTGAGAATACGTTGTCCAATGGTACGGTAATGGAAATCCATTCCGCATCATCCGGCAACAAGTTTCCGACAATTTCTTTGTGCCGCACTCCCCCCGAAAATACTTTCCCGTGCCGTATGTGTTCCAATACTTCCGGCGGAAAGAAAGGCGTCCGGTTATCGTCCGTTCCTATAATGATAAATTTTCGTTGTATAACCATTCGCTTACCACTAATCGTTAATTCTTAATCGTTGTTTCACACGTCTCGTCCCGGTCGTAACTGTTCCGCATCATTGTAGCACAAAACGGCGTTTACTAATGTTGCAGCAAGGTTGCTTCCGCCTTTGCGTCCTTCTACAATTATTTTAGGGATGGCGGTGAAAGGCTTTGTCATGTGCTTGGACTCCTGTACGTGTACGAAGCCCACCGGAGCGGCGATAATCCCAGCCGGATGCGCTTTCCCTTTGCGTATAAGATCGCATAGTTCCATTAACGCTGTCGGAGCGTTGCCGAATACAAAAAGGGCGTCTGGATGGTCTTCAACGGCAAGGCGTGTGCCCGCTTGTGTGCGGGTGATGCCTTTCTCCGTTGCCATTGCTGCGGTACGGGGATCGCCGAGATAGCATTTCACCTTTACACCCAAACGTTCCAAAGCTCCTTTACGAATGCCGCTGGCAGCCATTGTCACGTCTGTAACGATGGTCCGTATGCGTTTCCCGATGATACCTTGATATAGTGTTTCCACTGCTTTTTCGTCTGTGTGCAACAGCTTTTCCATTTCAAAATCTGCGGTGGTGTGGATGGCGTGTAGCAACGCCCATTTATGGTCGAGGGGAATGTCCCGGTTCCTGAGCTCTTTCTCGATGGTACGGAAGCTCCGTATCATGATCTCCTGCCCTTTACTAGCTCCATACTGGGTATTCCCGGTCGCAACCTCCTCCCGGTAATATCCCCGCGGAGTAATCATCGTACCGTTCCATTCGTACGATTGCGAGTTGCCTATCAGTACTACGGTAAACATATCCGTCTTTTCGGGGTCGAACGCTTCCAGCGTCGTTATGTGCACTTCCTGTTCGGGACGCCCTGCCTGGCGTACATAGCCTACGGGGGTCTGTGGTGAACGTCCTTCTTGCAGGAATAACTCTTTCAGCCGGTAAAGTTGCCAATAACGGCCTTCACTTTTGGGATTGTAGACGGCTGTCACGAAATCGGCTGCGGCAGCGGCAATGATACGTTTCTCAATGCGTTCCCACGGGGTCATCAGGTCTGAGAGGGAGATGACGCAGAAGTCATGTCCCACAGGAGCTCCCAGCAGGGAAGCCGCTTTCTGGAATGCGCTGATACCGGGCAGGGAAATAATCTCTGCGTTACTGTTCCGCTCCCGCTTCATTTCATACACAAGCGGCGTCATACCGTAAATCCCTGCATCGCCCGAACTGATGACGCACACCGTTTTTCCCTGCTCCGCCAGCTCGAAAGCTTGCTCGGCACGGATACGTTCGCGTTTCATTCCTGTATCTATACATTCCGTATCGGGGCGCAGGTACGGAGTGACAAAGCGGAAATAGTATTTATAGCCCACCACTGCATCCGCTTCCTGTAAAGCGGCAACAACAGCGGGTGTTATGTCTTGCTTATTGCCCGGACCGATGCCGGCGATGATTATTTTGGGTTGTTTCATTTGCTATCTGACTTATTGCTGTCTGTTCTGCAGAGCATGGTAAGTGTTACGCCTGCAGTTCACAAAGATACATTCTATTTATCACATTATGGCATGAAAAGGTGACTTTCTCACTCGTTTTTTCCCCTGCCGCATATGCCGCTTTCTTTTCCATGATGCCCTGTGTGCGGTGCTTCAGTCCGAAACGGATATGGTCTACGAATATCTTTTTTTGTATTTCAGGGATTTGCCCTAAACCTCCCATGCGCACATGAACGGTATAACCTTCTTTTTCAAGCATCTCCCGCCATTCTCCGGCAATATCGTTTTTGGCGTGGTCGCCGGCTACAAACATAAAAGGAACGAGTGTCACACTCTTTGCTTTGGCCGCTTTCAGTTGTGCCAACATGGTTTCAAAGGTGGGATAGCCTTCGATGGTCCCTACATGGAAGTTACCGAATCCGGCTACTTTCAGCATATAGTCCATCTGACTGTATGTAGCAGTGCCGGGCGTATAAGTGCCATGCCCTACCAATACAAAGTGTTCTTTACCCTTTTTCTTTGCACTCTGCTGCACCGAAGTATTGAGGCGTTGTCCTAAAATATCAGTTACTTTTTTCGCATCTTCCACCGAATAGAGTAGGGGAGTGCCTACGCGTATCTCCTTGAAGAAAGGCAGCACGCTTTCCACATCACGGCGGAGCGACTCCATTTCCACACCGTCAATGATATTGGTACTTTGCACAATAATGTGTGTGTAGCCCTCTCCACGCAGTTGGAGTAGCGCATCCAGCGGGGTATTTTTGACAACGCCGCGTGTCTTGAGGCGGCGTATGATGATGCGCGAAGTATAGGCTTCGCGAAACTCCAGGTCGGGAAAAGCCTTGCGTGCTTGGGCATTGATAGCATCAATCGTCTGCGTACGTGTATCATCGTGCGTCGTGCCGAAGTGTACCATAAGCAATGCGGCCTTTTCGCCAGGTTTCATGCTTGCAAGCATATCGCTCGACACGAAGTTTCCCCCTTCGTGAGCGGAGCAGAAGAGAGAAATGGCAAGGAGCAGGGAAAGGAGAGATGTTTTCATAAATAAAAGTAATTACTGTTTTGTAAAAATGATTGCTGTTTTTTTATTTCTTAAACCGTACCGACAAACTTACGTATACCGAGCGTCCCGGGCTGAGCGTGGAGAAGTTATTGTTCCAGGGGCGGTCATCTTTCTTGTTGAAGATATTCTCGATACCTACGCCCGGTTCCAGAACCACGGATTGCAGATTGAAGGTGTGGCGGGTATTCAAATCCCATTGCTGGAATTTGGGGGCGTAGCCGTATGTTTGTGAGTAGCGTTCGCCTTGCAGGTGTCCATGTACGTTTACGTTCAGGCGGTAGAAGCTCCAGGTATGTTCCCACTGGCCGTTGATGTTTCCCATGTGTCTGATGCTTTTGTCTATGGGAGACACTTTGTAACTGCCGTCGGCTTGCAACTGCTTGGCCTCGGTGTCCATGTACGTGTATCCGCCGCCTGCCCTGAAGCCCGCGCCTAGGTTCAGGCTGGCGTTCAGGCTGATGCCTTTGGTCTTGGCTTTGTCCACGTTGTCGCGCTGACGTATCTCGTCGAAGGTGGCGTGCTTGTCGTCCAGTCCCATGTCGTGTATCTCCTGATCGGAGAGGGTGCGGTAGTTTATCATGTCGCGGATGTTGCTGATGAACCCGGTGACGGACACGGAGAGCCGGCGGTAGTTGTACTCCGCATTCAGCGAGTAGAAGTTGTTCTTTTCTGGTTTCAAACCGACGTTGCCCGTGGTGTAGCGGTTGCTGGTCTTGGATTCGTCGGTGGCGTAAAGTTGCGACAAGGTAGGCGTGCGGAAGCCTGCCGCGTAGGCGGCACGCAGGTTCAGTCCGCCGAGTTTGTACATCAGCGATACGTTGGGAGTGGCATAATTCTTGAAGTTCTCGTTGTAGATGTAGCGTATGCCCAGTACGGCTTGCAGGTTTAGGGGCAGCTTTATTTCATCCTGTGCGTAGAAAGCGAGGGTGTACATGTGGCGGGAGTCGATGTTGTCCGATTCGCTCTCCAGCCCCTCGTTTACGTATTCTACGCCGGCAGACAGTTTGTTGCGGCTGCCCAGGCGGAAGATACCTTTGATGTTTCCGTTGTAATATCGCACTTGTTTGCGGGTCACCCGGTCGCCCGGCAGATAGCTGCCCGACTTCTTGAAGTACATATAGTCCGACGAGTAATTGTCCGAGTAGAACTCTGCATCGATGTAAGCCGAACGGTTTATCATGTACTTCATGCCGGTGCCATAAGTATAGGTCTCGTGTTTCAGATTGTAGGTATAGGCGTCTTTCTGCACGAACTGGCCTTTGCTTTTGGCATAGTAGGTGGCGTCCTGCGGACGGCGGGTTTTGTTATCATAATAAGTACCGCGCGCGTAGAACGACAGTTTATCTGTGGCATTGAATACGAAACGCTGGTTTACGGTGTTGGAGTAGAAGCCTACGGAAGTAGGACGTCCGGTTTCGTAGCCGTTCTCGTCGATGTTGTTGTTCTGCCAGCTTCCTGCCTGACGGCGCTGGTAGGAAGTGTAAGAGGAGAACTTGCCCGCATTGACATCGGCATTGACGCTTTCCGTCAGGCGTCCCTCGCCGGAGTAGTGGGTGTAGCTGGATACGTTTACGGTGTTCCGGGCATCGTCCGTGATGATGTTGATAACGCCGCCTATGGCATCGCTTCCGTACAGGGCGGATGCTGCGCCGTTCAGTATCTCGATGCGCTTGATGTTGGCCACGTTGATGCGCGTGTAGCGGTCTTCGCCTGCCAGACGCTTGCCGTTTTCCAGTATCAGTATGTAGTCCTCGTTGATGCCGTTCAGGCTCATGGTAGTGCCCATGCCGTTGGTGTAGGAAGATATGTTGGGCGTCAGTTTCACCAGCGCTTCTTCCAGCGTGGATACGTTGGCGCCGCCTATTTCTTTGGCCGTGATTACGGAGACGGGAACGGGGCTGTCTGTCATGCGGCGGTGCGTACCGGTTCCGGTCACTACCACCTGGCTGAGGTTGCTGTAACTCTCCTCCAGCTTTACAAGGATGTTTTCTTCTTGTCCGTCCGCGGTGTATTTTTTGGGGGTGAAGCCGATGTAGGAGAAGCGCAGCGTGTGTTGTCCGTCGGGCAGATTGTCGATGGTAAATTCTCCTTTTCCGTTGGTGGTGCATCCCGTCAGACTGTTGTCTACGCGGATATTTACCCCTGCAAGAGGCTCGTTCGTGTCGGCGCTCACCACCTTTCCGCTCAATGCGGTTTGGGCATGGAGCAGGGGTGTCAGGCAGCACAGTATGGCTGCCAATAAATAGTTGGTTTTCATTTATTGAAAAATGTAAGATTAATACTTGTCTTCCTGACCCCGGGAAGGCGTTGACTGTGTAATTGCCCAGGCAGGTTTCCTGACTCAGCCCTACGGAAAACCACACCTTCCCGTCTCCGGTCTGCGATGGCTCAAACTGATGTTCGCTCTCACCAACAGCCGTCTGTAAGACAGTGGCATTGTTTTGAAGAATGTTTTCCGTATGCTCCGTTGCTGCAACAAGCAGGCGGAGCAAAGTGGCTTTACAGTAGCGGGCACTGTTCCGGTTTCGCACCGGATTCCCTTTTATACAACTCGTTGGAATAACGGAGTGTATCACCTAAGCGGTGACAAATATAGATATTATCTCTGGAAAAATCAATTAGGAATGAATAAATGATGATGGCGTAACTAGTGGCCAATGACTTATGAGGATGGATTGTACCTGTCTGAAAAAAAATAAAATTCTTACACTGTTTTGTTGTGTAATAGAGTAGTTTCTTTTTACGAAGAATAGTAGGTTATGATTAAAATGAGTTAATAAAAACCAATTTTGGATTCTACGGCAGAATTTTTAGTATATTTATTAACAATTTTCAGTTGTGATATAAATGACCTTGACTATTTTTTCAATGGCGCTGATTTATATGTGGAAGAATTGTTGAATGACAACGACTGTACTACCTAGTATCGTGGCATTGTTTGCATTATTTAATGCTGGCTTAAAACCAATATTAAAGACTATAAAGATAACAGGACCGGATGCCCTTTTATTGTGATAGATGCTTACAATGAGGAAAGGGTGTTGAAATACAATGAGAGACAATTTAAAAAAATAGTAAAAATTATGATATACATGAAGCTTGTTAAATATCTGTTTTATATACTTATGCTATTGGGAGTAACGGGTGTATGGGCACAAAAGAGCGACATACGCTTGGGAAAATTACTCAATAATGGCGATTGGTTTACACTGGAAGAGGAATATCCTATGATTAAAGATAGCGTGCAAACTCCTATGCTCAGATTAATGTCTGAAGCCTTATTGGGATATTATTTCAATCGCCCGGACGAAACGATAACGTGTGTAGACTCGTTGTTGCAACATTATCAAGCTGAACTCGGACTTGGAAATATAGCCTCTATGTTGCTTGTAAAATCTATTGTAGAGGCAAATAGGGGTAATTATGCCGTGGCTGCCGATATATTGAAGGATTTTACATCGCAGCTAAGGGAACAAGGTGTGGCAATGGATTACACTCAAATAGATGAAGCAGTCCAGTTTTACGACCGCTTCCGTAATTGCCCACCAATGAGCATAGAACTCCCTCAAAAAAATACTGTGATAGCAATGAGTAACGACAGCATCAGACTGAATATAAAAAACGATACAGTACAGAGGGGAACTAGCATGTATGTGTCGATAACAGTGAACAGTAAACAGTATAAAGCAATATTTGACACAGGTGCAAGTACCACTTTCATGTCGGAAGCATTTGCTAAAAAGACAGGTGTGAGATTGATTGCAGATTCTTTACAGATACATGGTGGTATAACGGTTTACGGACAATCGGGTATCTTGGACAGCATGCAGATAGGTGATATCATGGTAAGGAATATTCCTATAACGATAAATAAGGACACAACACTGAACAAGGTAGAAGATATTGACTTTCTTATTGGGGCAGATGTAATGGCATTGCTGGGAGAGATACAAATATTTCCTCACAATGGGAAAATAGTAATTCCCACATTGTTGACGGAAAAACCTGCAAGTGGCAGCAATATATACATGGATAATCGCTCTCTTATACTAAAAGGGGAAAGCTGTGGAAAATCATACAATTTCTTCTTCGATACAGGTAATGGCCTTGCCGCTCTATCTCATAATTTTTACGAAAGTAATAAAACAGAAATTGATGCAAAAAGTAAACGTGTTAGGAGACTTACGGGCGGAATTGGTGTTGTAGAGGAACGCGACATGTTAATTTTGCCCGAATGGTCGTTTCAATTTGGTGGAAGAAATGTAGTGCTCAAGAATATTGCAGTGGGGCTTGAAAATAACAGACTTGTGCCCTACGCAGGTAATATTGGAATGGCACTTATCAACCAATTTGACAAGGTGACTATCAATTTTGATAAGTGTTTTGTGATTTTTGAGTAAGATGTACTTATCTTGTTTGGCTTGTGGAAAAATGTTGTCTTTTAGCGTTTGGGTAATTTCTTTTATGTAGCCAAAGAGGAGCAATATTCTTTAAGGCTTTGATTTAATAGTTTGATTATTAATATAATATGCGGGTGCTCCTCTGTAGATGAGAAATACCCGCATATTTTTTTCTGTCTCAGCCTTTCCTCTCCTTTTTTCCCTTATTGAATTAAGAAAATGGAGGACAAATGTTATGCTTCCGGCTGATACCCTTCACCGTTTTCCCAGGCATCGGCATCCCATTGCTCTTTCAGGTGATTCACCCAGATTGCGCGGATTTCGGGATAGCTGCCCAGAGCCTTGATACCGCAGCCGTCTTTGATACCGTGATCGGCATCGGCCTGGCCTACGGGATGGGCTTCAAATGTTCTGTCTACCTTGAAACCTGCTTTCTCCAGACGTTCGCGCCAACTGTACTCGTTGGTATTGAGTTCCACTTTATCCAAGCCTTTGTTCTCGGCTATCGCTTCGATGCCCCATAGGTCGTTGTGGGCATGGTCGCCGGCGATGGACATGAAAGGAGCGAGGTACACGTTTACTTCATTTGGCTCCAGGTTATTGTCCTGGCAGTATTTCATCACTTGCGAGTAGATGCAGCCGGGATAGTCGGCTATCATTTGGGCGGCAGGTACTACCGGGATGCGATCTGCCGCTTTCTCTTCCTCTTCTTTCGGCCAGAAAAGCATTTCTCCATAGTCTACAGTACCTACGAAGATATTCTTGTTTGTGGCAAGAGTATGCAAGGCGGTTTGGACTTCGGAGTATTTGGTGTTGGCATTGTAGTTCACATCAGGGTTACCGTGCCCCATCAGGAGAACGATGTTCTTCTTTTCGGCCAGTTTATCCTTGTAGTGGTTGTAAAGGACCTGTGCCACTTCGTCCGTATCGTCATCGGTAGAGAGCAGGTTGGCGCCTTTCAGCACGTCGATGTGCGGATACCAGTCAATCATAAAGTTTTTCTTGATATCGGTATTCATCAGAGAGAGGTATTCCTCGCCGGGAATGACGTGAAGCGACTGTACGGCTACGCGTGTATATCCTGCATCGCCGATGGCTTTCAGCCATTGGTCCAGTTTGTAGCGCGCTTCGCCGGTAGAAGCCTCTGCACGGCCGATGCAGGTACGTGAGGTGAAAGACATATAGATGTCTGTTTGAGGGAACTGCTTCCGGAAGTCGGCGATGATTTCGTTGTAAACGTCCAATGACTCATTATAAGTGCTTCCGAAAGTACAGAGTAGGATGGCGGTGTCATACTTCTTGGTTTCGGCTACTACTCTGGTTGCAGGGTTTACGGTACTTTCCGCATCGTCGTCATCGCTACAGGAGGTGAATCCTGTGCAAGTTGTGGCTGCTACGAGAGCCGCCATCAGATAAAACTTGAAATTTTTCATACTTTGTTTGTAAATTGATTAATAAAAAAGATGTTTTTCTCTATTTTGCCCCGCCCCCGTTCTTGAACTTTATAAGCGCCGATGCGTAGAAATTCCTTCCCGGCGTGCTGGCAGCCCGGTTACGTCCGAAAGGAGTGCGGTCTACGTAGTTGAAGAGGTTGTCTACACCTATGTTCATTGTCAGCGTCCAGTGCCGCATCTTCATTAGGGTATGGGCGGTGTTGATGCGCCATGTCTGGAAGCCGTCGGCATCGTTGTCGTTGACGTAGTGGCGGGTCGACTGGTATCGGCCGTACACTCCCAAGCCGAGGCGGTAACAGCGCCACGTGTGCTGCCAGGTGGCATTGAGCGTGGCATTATGGTTGGATGTGGCGTCGATGTAGAGGTACTTCATGTAGTTATCGCCCGTATCGGCAGCATACTGCGCTTTCGGATCGGCATAGCTGTACCCACCGCCCAGCATGATGTCTTTCGTGGGGCGGTAGTTGAAGGTGAAGTCCATGCCATAGATACGGGCTTTCGTGAGGTTGGTGTATTTCTTGCTTTTCTCTATTTCGAGGAGCTTTTCTTCGGGGGTGACTTTTATCTCTACCAGCTCTATCATGTTGCGGATGAAGTTGGCATATCCGGTCAGGCTCGCTTGGAACTTGCTTCCTGCATACTCCACGCTGATGGAAGTGTATTGTGAGGTTTGCGCCTTGAGGTCTGTATTGCCATGATAGGCGGTGAGGGAGCTGCCGCCGATGCTGCCTGTGTGTTCATAATAAAGCTCTTTGATGGTAGGCGCCTTGAAGCCCATGGCATAGGAAGCGCGCAGGTTGAAGTTACCGGCTTTGTGGAGTGCGGATACTTTGGGGCTGAGGTTCAGTCCGGTTTCCTTGTGTTGCGTGCCGCGTACGCCGGCAGTCAGTATAAGGTTGCTTGTGGCAGTCCACTCTTCCTGCGCATAGGCGGCGAGCGTATAGACGGAAGCGATGTCACCTGCTATGTGGTGAGGCGATTCCAGACGGTTGTACTGGTACTCTATGCCGGTATTGAGGATGTGCCGGTCGCCGAAGTAAAAGATACCTTTTACCTGCGCCAGCACTTGTTGCTGTATGCTCTGCTTGATACGCTGGCCGGGGTAGTAGGTGATGCGGTCGCCGTCTTTGAAGTAGTCGGTGATGTCTTTCAGCTTATAGTCGTAGAAGTAACCGTAGCGACCATAAGAGAGGTCGGCGGTGAGGTAGTTGCGCCCGTTCAGCTTGTACCTGCTTCCGGCGGCAAAAGTATAGTTGCGGTAGTAGAAGTCGTTGGGCAGGTACTTCCATGGGCCGTGCGTACGCATCACCCAACGTTCGTAGTACGTTCCTTCGGCGGTGAGGTTCAGTTTTCTGTTTACCTGCCATTCCAGATTCTCGGAAAGAGTGTAGTTGCTGGAACGGTTTACGGTAAGCATGGTGGAACCGGGCTTCAGTTGGTTCTGATCCCATTGCATATCCGTATTGCGCCAGCCGTCGGTGTGCCGGAAGTTGATACCGGTCACCGATTTCAGTTTGCCGTAGTTGAAGCCGAAGCTGGCGCTTTGCCGTACATCGCCATGCTCGCCCACACGGGTGGTGCTGGTGAGTTCCATTTTCTCTGCTCCGTTTGGTAATGATATTGATGACTCCGGCAATGGCATCGCTGCCGTAAAGTGAAGAAGCGGCGCCTTTCACGATTTCTATGCGCTCTATGTTGGCGGGATTCAGTTGGTTGAGGTCGTTTTGTCCGCCAATGTCCCCGTTCATGCGCTTACCGTTTATCATGATGAGGATATAGTCGTTGTTCAGCCCGTTGAGCTGGATATGGCTGCCCATGTCGCCGTCATGGAAGGTGAGGGAAGGGCTGAGCCCGCTGAAAGGTCGTCTATGCTGCGCGCCTGATATTGCTCCAGCGCTTTTCCCGTGAGCACCTCTGTCTGCACGGGGGCGTCTTTCAGGTAGTGCTCGGTTCCCGTACCTGTTACTACTACTTCGTTGAGCAGTAACGAGAGTTCTTTCTCATCTTTGTTTTTAAGGATACTTTGTGCCGGGGCGGATTGCATCACACCGCACAGCAGTACCGCTTCAAGCCAATACTTGTGCTTCATCGTCTACCGATTTTTTCGTTGATAAAACAAAACGGCACTTCGCTTCTGTGTGCGAAAGGTAATGGCCCGAAAGAGTAAAATAGGAATCCTATCGTATCAGTATAGGGGACATCGCTTCTAATCCTGGAAGCTTAGTGCTCAAGTTACGGAAGTTGGTAGGTATTCTGGCTCTCCTCTGCTTGTATTACCTTCCCATCGCGTTGCCGCGACAGTGGCTTTTGCGGATACAAACATCTTTTATTGAGGATTACAGCTGCAGGTACAGCTCCGGTTTTACACCGGATTCCCTTGCATCGGCAGGCGGATATGCCTTCCCGATTGCCAATTCCGGGGGTAAAGATAAAGACTTTTTATATATTATTCAGCTTTTTCTTCCTGATTATTTTCTTTTTTCTTCATTTTGTCTTTCTATCGGTAGTATTCCTCTGCTTTTGCAAGTGTTTCCGGCTTGCCGATGTCGAACCAACGGCGGTCCTGAAGCGGATAACCCTGTATGCAGGCTGTTTCGCACACGGATAGATAAAAAGGAATAATGGAGAACTTCCCTTCCCATTGTCTGCTTTCCATATAGCGGAAAAGGGAAGGGGATATGACGTGAATGCCACCGAAAGCCATTTCCTTGTATTGCCTTTCTTGGAAAGAGAATCCTTCGGGCTTGGTTTCACCGGTGGATTTGTTTATCCAGCCGTGCAGGCGGTTGGCATCGTCCAGCAGCAGGTAGCGTGATGTCTGTCGTTGACTGACGAGCAGTGTAGCCTCTGCATTGCTTTCCCGATGATGCCGGTAAAGCTCTGCAAGATTGATGTCGGAAAGGATGTCGGCATTGTGCACCAGGAACGGTTCGTTGCCGTCCAGAAACGGACGCGCTTTCTTTATCCCGCCGCCTGTGTCGAGCAGCATATCCCGTTCGTCACTGAGGTGGATAGTGATGCCGAAATCGTTATTGGCGCGGAGAAACTCGATAATCTGTTCTCCAAAGTGGTGGATATTGACCGTAATGTCATTGAATCCGGCTTCTTTCAGCCGTAAAATCACCCGTTCCAGCATCGGCTTTCCGGCTACGGAGACGAGCGCTTTTGGGGTGTGGTCTGTCAGCGGACGAAGACGGGTTCCCAGTCCGGCGGCAAATATCATTGCTTTCATAAAATAATAGGATGACGGGTAGTATTACTGTTTCGCGCTAAAATTCTGTTCTATGTTCTGTTCTCTGTGTATCAGGTTCACTTGTACGCCGAACTTCTTGTTGAGGTGTTCGGCAAGGTGTTGGGCCGAATATACGGAGCGGTGTTGGCCGCCTGTACAGCCGAAACATACGGACAGGTTGGTAAATCCCCGTTCCATATACCGTTTCACGGATGCATCTACCAGACCATATACGTGTTCGAGGAATACGGCGATTTCCCCATCCTCTTCAAGGAAGCGGATAACGGGTTCGTCGAGGCCGGTGAAAGGTTTGTAACGTTCATATTTTCCGGGATTGTTTACGGCACGGCAGTCGAAAACGAAACCGCCGCCGTTGCCGGAAGAATCTTCGGGGATACCTTTTTTATAGGCGAAACTGGTGACTTTTACTACCAGACGACGCTTTTTCAGGTCGTCGGTGAATTGTTTCAGTTCGGTCAGCCTGTGCAGGACTTTACAGAGATACGGATATTCGGGGTAAGGCTCCTGCAACAGCTGGCGCAGGTTTTCAATGGCGAAAGGCACGCTTTGGATGAAGTGGGGCTTCTTCTCGAAGTAACCGCGGAAACCGTATGCGCCCAATACCTGCATGGTGCGGAACAGTACGAAATGACGGAGCTGGGCATAGAAATAGCTCTCATCCACCGGCTGGTATTTGCGCAGGGCTTCGATGTATTCTTTCAGAAGTTCTTGGCGCAGGCTGTCGGGATAATTGGCCTTGGCTTGCCACAGGAATGAGGCCACGTCGTAGTAGACAGGCCCTTTACGTCCGCCCTGAAAGTCGATAAGCCAGGGTTCGCCATCCTTAATCATCACGTTGCGGCTTTGGAAGTCGCGATACATGAAAGTTGCGGAACTGCTGCGGAGAAGCACGTCTGCCATTTTCTGGAAATCATCTTCCAGGCGGTCTTCCTGAAAGTCCATGCCCGTTGCCTTGAGGAAACAATACTTGAAGTAGTTCAAGTCCCACAGAATGCTACGGCTGTTGAACTCAGCCTGCGGGTAACAGTAGGAGAAGTCCATGCCGTCGGCTCCGGCAAATTGCACGGCGGGCAGCAGGCGCATGGTCTTACGAAGCAATTGCTTCTCCTCTTCATCGAATACGCTTGTCTTGCGTCCTTTTTCGATGGCGTTGAACAGAAGCGTATCTCCTAAATCTTCTTGCAAATAGTAAATATTGTCTTCGGAACGGATAAACACTTCGGGCACGGGCAATCCTTTTCCGCGGAAATGCTCTGCCATATAGAGAAAGGCACGGTTTTCCTCAACGGATTCGCCGCTTACCCCTATCAGCGTAGGCGTACCTTTGAGGCGGAAATAGCGGCGGTTTGAGCCGGAAGAGGGAAGTTCGTCGATGGCTTCGAGTTCGTGCCCGGTATGTGTAATGTAGAGTTTTTTAAGTTCTTCGGTTATCATAGCGTTTTTTATATTTGGCAGCTAAGATAAGACTTTTACCGGATATATTATTACCTTTGTCCGACAAAATCCATAACAGCCCTTTTATACTTCATACCTTATACCTAAATAACATGCGTCACGTTTCTCAGTTTCTCATAGCAGCCCCCACATCGGGTAGCGGAAAGACCACCGTAAGCCGCGGACTAATGGCTTTGCTGACACAAAAAGGATTGGCGGTACAGCCTTTTAAATGCGGTCCGGATTATATCGATACCAAATATCATACGGCTGTATGCGGACGTGCATCCATTAATCTGGATACGTTTATGGCTTCCGGTGAACATGTGTGCGAACTCTATGCACATCATGCCGTTTCTGCGGATGTCTGCATTGTGGAAGGAATGATGGGAATGTTTGACGGATATGATCGCGACCGGGGCTCTTCGGCGGAGATAGCTCAGTTGTTGCAACTTCCAGTCGTGCTGGTGGTGGATGCCAAGTCTGCCGCTTATTCAATGGCTCCTTTGCTGTCGGGATTCATCCATTTTCGTCCGGATATACGGATTGCGGGGGTGATATTCAATCGTGTAGGGTCGTCCCGCCATTATGAAATGCTCAGGGAAGTGTGTGCCGAGGTAGGCATAACCTGTCTGGGGTATCTTCCAAAGGAGAAAATGCTGGAGCAGGAATCACGTTATTTGGGACTTGATTTCAGTCGATCCAAAGGCACGGATGCCATCGGTACTCTGACAAGGTTATTGGAGCAATGCGTGGATTGGAAACTGCTGCTGGCGAAGACGGCGGTTCCGTTGCGGGAAACGCGGGAAAGGGATAAGGAGTTTGTCGGCGGTAGGAAACCGGGCAACCTGCGTATCTTGGTGGCACGTAACGAGGAGTCTTTCTCTTTCATTTATGAAGAACATCTGGAGATGTTGCGCGGAATGGGCAATGTCTCTTTCTTCGATCCGGAAAAGGATGTCCCCATAGCGCAGGACACCGATTTGTTGTACTTGCCGGGCGGGTATCCAGAAAAACATTCTATGGCGCTTGCCGGAGCCCGTCAGGTGAAAGAATCCGTTCGGGAGTATATAGAACGCGGCGGAAAGACGCTGGCGGAGTGTGGCGGAATGATTTACCTTTCGTATGCCATAGGTTATGACAAACGGGAGCATGAGAGCGGTGGCAGCGGGTTCGACAGAATGGCGGGTGTGTTTCCTTTTTATATCTCCAATGAGAGTGAATATCGGAAACTGACGTTGGGGTATCGCAGCTTCGACTATAAGGGGCAGCGTTTGCGGGGGCACGAGTTTCATTATACGCAGTTCGGCAAGTCGGGGACGGCTCCCGATGACAGTAAGAAAGAGTTGTATATGCCGCCTACCGTCGTGCAGGTGTATAATGCCAAAGGGCAACCGGTGAACACGCCCGTATTCCGCTACAAAAATACGATAGCAAGTTACACGCATCTTTATTGGGGTGAAACGGATATAATGAGGTTATTTGAATAAGCATACGCTGAAAGATGAAAAAGTATATACCCGTACGGGAGATAAAGGAACCACCGGCATTCATGGCGGAGCGCGTGTTCCCAAAGATGATATTCGCATCGAGGCAAACGGCTGTCTGGACGAACTGAATGCCGTAATAGGAATCGTACGTTCCATGCTTCCTACCGAAGACAATTGGCAGGAACTGCTGCATACCATTCAAAGAGAACTGATGGTAGTGATGAGCCATGTAGCTACGCCCGATGGCGTGTTGAACCCCAATCTTCTTTCTGCCGCCGAACTGACCGTACGCTGCGAACAGGAAATGGATGCCATGACTGCCGGACTGAAGGAGAACGGCTATTTTCTTCTGCCGGGTGGTACGCCTGTTTCTGCGCAACTGCATTTTGCCCGCACAGTAGCAAGGCGTGCCGAGCGACGCTTATGGACACTGCATCGCCAAGCTCCGCTGAATGAGGATATTTTGCGTTTTGTAAACCGTCTGTCAGATCTCTTCTTTGTCATGGCGCGTACGGAGATGCAGCGGCAGGACTGGCCGGAAGAGAAATGGCAGGAATTTGCTTATAAGAGGAAAAGACTGTAAGTTTTTCTTAATTTTCGGGTGCTGATTTGTTAACAACAGCGTATTCCTATTAAACCATGTTATAAGTAGGACCACAGTCCTCCGATAATTTGGAGATTCCCGAAATGTCCGTATATTTGCAATGTGTTTTTCATAGTATTAGATTTAAGGTTAACAAGAAGATTGGCTGTCTGGGATAGATAGCCTTTTTTTATGCCTCTATGTCACCTGTCTTTATGTTACTTCGTTTATAGACTCTCCTTGTAGTGTACACCGCCCACGCACCGTATATGATTACTTGTATCCACAGCGTCAGCATCTGAGGCCAGATGTCGGCAAGGCTGCCGCCCATTGAATTTAATTTTACGAAAGCGAGTACTGCGGGGGCCACAGGGAAGACGTAATGCGCCGCTTGCCAGTACCAGGGCATCAGTTCCAGCGGGTAAGACACGCCGGAAAGGAAGATGTAACCCACAGAAAAGAAGGCTATCATCAGCAGTGGGGCTTCGGAGTCGGTAAACCAGCGGGACACGGCAAGCGCAAAGAAACTCGTGGCAAGCAGGAAAGGAATCATCATAGTGACAATGTCCCAACCGCTTCCTATATTGGGAATGCTGAAAATATGCGGCAGCAGTCCCAACAGGAACATGGAGAACACAACATACAGCATTACATATACGAAGGTTCTTCCCGATACGATGCACAGCATATCTTTCAGGGAACGGGCTCTCATGCTGTGAATGCCTTCCCGCCGCTGTTCCGCTTCTTCGCAGGTAAGCATGGCAATCACCATCAGCATTGTCTGGAAGATGATGACAATCATTACGGCGGGAATCAGGTAGGAACCGTATCCTTCGGTGTAATTGTAAAGGGCCGTTCCCGATACGCTGACGGGAGTGGACGACGCAACGGCCAACAGACCTTGCGGCGGCAGGAATACTGTTCCGGCACGTCGGTGGGCATCGTTTACGGCAAGCATCACGCGCGAGCTTGCTTCTTGTAATCCCTTGAAGTTGAGGAATGCGTCCGTGGAGGCATACAGGGTGAATACGGAAGTCTTGCCGCGCGCTACACGCGTCTCGAAGTCGGAAGGGATGTAGAGTATACCGGTAACCTCGCCTTTTTTCATCCACTCGCGGGCTTCGAGGATATTGGGCGTTTGGGCATAGACCGAAGTCTGCGGGGCGGCATCCAGCCATCGTACGTACTCCCGGCTGAGTGTGGAGTGGGAGAGGTCTACTACGGCAACCGGTGCTTTGCGTACCAGATTGGGGGCATACATATAGTTGTAGAGTAAGCCATAAAGGAAGATTCCCCCTGCCAGCACCAGCAGGATGGCGGGATTGGTGGCAATGGCTTTCCATTCGTGGCGGATGACATTGCTCAGGGATGCTTCCGTGCCGGGCCATGTACCGGATGATATACCGGACTGTATATCGGTCGCTGCAATGCCGGACAATGCTTTGTCTCCGATATGGAGAGTTTCTTCGCTTTCCTTCATCCTCAGTATCCACCACTTCAATAAAGGCAGAATCAGTATGGCCAGCAGCAGGAATACCAGTAGTACAGCCACCGATTGCCAGAAATAAGCAAATCCCGCATCGAAATAAATCATAGCCTGTGCCGCTTCGGTGAAGTGCCGTACCGGAAACAGGTAGGACGCCGCATGCACCGGTGCATACATTGCCGTTACCGGAAATGTCACTCCCGACAGTGTAGCTCCCAAAGAGCCTACCATTGACACCACGCTGATGATATAGGCTATCTTGGGAAAGATAGAGAATATCAGCACCGCCAATGCCTGCGTAGCCATGATAAACAGTACCGTTACGATGTTCATCAGCCACAAGCTGCCTTGAAACGGTATGTTCATCCGTCCGAACAACACGTAGTTTGCCAGTATGCCTATAACGGAGAACATAACGGTGTAGGGCAACAGCTTTCCTGCGACGGCAGTCAGCATATCGGCATTCCGCAGATTAGCCGGGTCTTTTCCTGCGGGTGTGGCAGCTCCCATCCATTCTTGCGTTGTCCCGAACTTGAATTCGCTGCCTATGGCATACACCGTTACAAGTAGAATCAGTATCTGGAATAGAACGAAGAAAAACGGCTGGCTCAGATAGATAGAGTAATCCATATCCGGATTATAAAGCGGATGCGTATTGGCTTCTACCGGAAGAAGGAACGTCTGTATCTGTTCCTGCCCCACACCCAATGCTTCAGCCTGTACAACGATGGGCGACAGTGTTACGGGGGCGAGTGTGGTTTCAAATGCTGCCATCAGTTCGCTTCCTACCGAAAGAAGGGCGTAATGGTAATAGTAAGTCAGCGTTGCACCCGTCCCGCTGACTGTTTTCTGCTCAAACTGCGGCGGGATGGACAAGTAGCCGTATATCTCCTTCCGTTGCAATGCCTGTCGTGCAGAGGCTTCGTCCGTAAGGTGCTCCGTAACCCGGAAAGTAGGTGTGGCGGCAATGCGCCGTGCTATGGTACGTGAGGCTGCCGTATTATCTTGGTCTACAATGCCGATAGGAATATTCTCCATCTGTCCGTTTCCGAAAATGGTAGCCATAAAGAACAGGCAGAACAAGGGCAGGAGGATGCACACGCCGAAATAGAGACGGCGTGAGGTGATACGGTGACATTCGCGGAAGAGTACATTATATAATAAGTTCATAATAAGAAATTTGTATGGTGAGATGATTGGCGCTTCAACTCTGAACGGTATCGACTTGGGTGATGACAGACTTTTTTCAAATAGGGTGATGACGGATTTTTTAGACATAAGAACAAATAAGAAAACATTAGCATATGTTATAATCATGAATATGTTCTTTTGTTCTTATGTCTGAAAAAGATTGTCCGGTTTCCCTTCTTTCCTTTTTATACTTTATTTACGATTGCCGACATTCCCGGTCTAAGCCCTTCTACCGCTTGTACAGGTCGTGCATGTATCTCGAACGTCTGCATATCGTAACTGCCTGTCTGCTTGGTCGATTTCCAAGTGGCGAAACTTCCCAGCGGACTGATGTAATAGATGCGGAACTCTATGTCTTTCTTGCCGAGGGCAGGAATGTCCGCTTTGAAAGTGCCGCCCATTTTGAACTGTGGCATCAGGTCTTCCCGGATGTTCAGGACTACGTGTGCATCGCTCATCACCACCAGGCTCATGATAGGCGTGCCCGGAGCCACCAGCTCGCCGCGCTTGGGAAAGATAGTGGCTATCTGTCCGTCTTCGGGAGCAGTGAGCCTGGAGTCTACAAGAAGGGCGGAAACTTCATCCACCGTGCTGCGTGCGGCATCTACAAGGCTACGTGCGGCAGCGCGGTCTTCGCTTTGCGCGCCGTCCACAGCCATTTGATATTGCTGGTATGCCGCGCGTTCGGCAGCTTGTGCGGCTTTGTACATGGCTTCTACTTCGTCCTTTCGTTGCGAAGTAACCACACTGTCTTTATAAAGGGTGAGGATGCGCTGATAGGTGGTTTGGGCAAGCGTCAGGTCGCTTTGCGTCTTATTCCAAAGCTGCAAGGCTGTAGCGATAATCTGCCTGCGCGTTCCGGCATCAATCTTTTTGTTCTGTTCCTGCGCCACCTGTTCCAAAGCATTTACCTGACGGTATTTGGCTTCGATAGTGGGACTGTTGATGACAACGAGCGTGTCACCCGCTTTTACCCAATCCCCCTCTTGTACGAGGAAAGAATCTACACGCCCCGGCAGTTTTCCGCTGATGCGTATCTCCGTGGCTTCTACCTGCCCTTGCAGCACCATTGGCTGCCGGCTCATAAGTGACATTCCGATAACCGATACTCCTATGGTAACGATTAATACGACGATGAATGCGATGCTGATGGTTTTGTTGCTGATATTCATTTAATTTAAGTATAAACTATAAAGTACGGTGTATCCAAATACACTTGATGTTTCTTTTTAGGTACGGATTATACGGAATAAGGAAAATCTGTGTTTTCCGTGTAATCCTCATTGCACAGCCTGTTTCTCAATTTTTAATTCTCAACTCTCAATTTACTAAGTTTCCCGAATTCTTCCGGCGTGCCGCAAAGCGCCAGCAGATTCATCAACGCCACGTCATACTCGTAATAGGCTGCCAGTCGGGCCACGCGTACGGTTGCCAGCATCGTTTCTGAATCTATTACTTCGGTGCTTGTTGCCATGCCTTCAGTGAACGATTTCTTGCGGATGCGCACTAACTCTTCGCTCAGTTCGATGGTTGTGTTCAGGGCACGAACGTTATCCTGTGCTTTCTGCATCTGCGTGTAGAGTTTGTCGATGCCCACACTTAAATCGTCTTTGGCTTTTTCCTGCCCTATGGAGAGGGTCTGTTGGGCTATCTTGGATTGGCGTATCCGTTTCTCCCGTGCCAAACCGTCAAAGAGATTCCAGGTGAATCCTACTCCTATCATGGTGCGGGGGATGAGGTTGCTTTGGATGCCGTGGGCATATAGCGTCTGCTTGCCGAATACGGCGATGTCCGGCAGGTAGCCGCTCTGTTCGATACGGAGCTGCTGTTTGGCTATATGCGATTGCAACTGCAATTGGTTGACGGTATAGTTCTCGGTTTGCATGGTTTGCAGGAACTCCTCTTTTGCAGGTAGCACGGCGTTTATGAAAAGCGGGGAAACGGGTTGTATGCTGCAAGTATCCGTAATGTTGAGCAACGTACGCAAAGCGTTTTGTAGAACAGCTGCTTCCTTTTGCGAGGCTTCCAGCGAGCGTTGCGCTTCGTCCATGTTCACTTGCGCAAAGAGGCGTCCGGCCTTGTCTATCATTCCGGCGGCTTCCAGTTTCAAGGCATTTTCGTAATGACGTTTCAGGCTGTTGTAGGTGTCTTGGCGTACGCGCACCACTTCTTGTGCCAGGCGCAGTCCGAAATAGCTTTCCGCCAAGAGGACACGCTGCGTGGCGTCTGTCTGTTCGCGGTTCTCGCGGGCGATGTCAATCATTGCATTTCCTATCTTTCCGGCACGGATGCGCTTTCCGCCGGAAAACACGATCCATTCGGCGGTCAGACCTACCGTGGTGAGGTTACGGGGTGCGAGCGGAAAGGCGAGGGTGTGGCTGCCTATCTGGTCGAGGATACTGCTGATAAATTGGTCGTCCGGTACGAGGTTGTGAACAAAGTCTTTGGCAGGGTCGGTAAATTGCGACAACGGTTGCTTCACTTCTATCTTTTCGGACAGGTGTACGAATGTGCCCGCACCTTGCAGGCTCGGATACCAAAGGGCGTTCAGTTTGTCACGTTCCGTCCGTGCGGTCTCGATACCCTTGTCGGCTATCTTCAGGCTTCGGTTTCCCTGCTGCATCTGCCGAAGGGCATCATCGAAGCTCAGGGAGAGGATTTGCGCTGTTGCGGAAACACTTGCTCCCAAGAAGATGATGAGTAAGATTTGTTTCATATATTAAGTTTTTCGTTTAGGTTGGAATAATAGTCTTTCAAACACTCTTTGCGAAAGATTGTTCGTTCGTATATTGCGTAAAAAACTAATAAAGCAGATTTATGAATGAAGTAGAAACAAAAGATGTGGGCACAACGGATTTGTCTGCCTACATGATGAAAGTGATTGAAGAACTAAGGCGTGACAGGAAGCCGCCGGCAGTACATATCTATGCCTGTACGCTCCGCTCCTTCATCCGCTTCTCCTGCAGCGGGGAGGAGGAGTGCTCCATGCCGATGCAGGAAGTCTTCACACCCGGTCGCCTGAAAGAGTACGAACAGTGGATGTTGCTCCGTAAACTGACGCAGAACACCATATCCACCTACATGCGTACTTTGCGTGCCGTTTACAACCGTTGGATGCCGCCCGGCACGGCGGAACACAATCCGAGACTCTTCGACGATGTCTATACCGGTGTGGTGTCGCAGACCAAGCGTGCGCTCACTGCCCGCCAGATGGAACAGTTGCTGGAAGCCGACCTTTCCGGTCTTTCTCCGCAGCAGCAGGCGGTACTTGCTTATTTTCTGCTGATGTTCTTGCTCCGCGGCATGCCTTTTATCGACCTTGCCCATTTGCGCAAGCGCGATATGCAGGATGGCAGGATAACCTACAGCCGTCATAAGACGGATAAGCCGATAACGGTACGCATTCCCCGTGAGGCTCTTGTGCTGATAGCGAAGTACGCCGACAGGCATTCCGCCTCGCCCTACCTTTTCCCCATACTCGATGCGAGGATACGGGACGGCTGGCAGTCGTACCGCAATTATCAGGATGCCCTTCGGCATTTCAATCGCAAGTTGGGGCAGGTGATGAGCCGCTTGCTGCCCGGGGTACGGGTCAGCTCATACACGGCCCGACACACATGGGCTACACTTGCTTTCCATAGCGGACAGCCGGTGGGGATTATCAGTCAGGCTTTGGGGCATTCGTCCCTGCGGGTGACGGAAACCTATCTCAAGCCTTTCGGCAATGAGCTGGTCGATAAGGCAAACAGGCAACTGATAGCTTCCGTTAGAAAATGTAAATGGAAAAATGAAACAGAATATAGGGCAGGATTATAAGCCGGAATTACTTATCAAGTAACGGTGTTGTTAACGTTGTAAATATATGCTAAATTTTACCAAATGCCAATTAATTGTTAGAAAAAGTTTAATTAAATCTTGTATTTAGTCCTGAAGCCCGCAAATCCCACCTTATATAATATATATTGCCCCGTTCGTATTCCGTATAAGATATACGACCCCCTTTCCCCGCTTCGGATGTAAAAGCGGAGTCGGAGCTTCGATGGTTGAAAGATAGGAATTATAGCGGTGGTAACGGTTGGTTTATGTGCAGGTTCCATAAACTGCACAGTTTTCTTTCCGGTGTCCGACCGTTACTTGATAAGTAATCTACAATCAATTCCCATATTTATTAATTAAAAGACAATCAACATGAAGAAGACTAAATTTTATGCACTGTTGTTCTTTCTGACAGTAGCAATGTCCGGATGTGATAACGAGTACGATGACACCGGTATCCGCACACAGATTGCCGAAGTCACAGACCAGGTGAAAGCCTTGCAGACCTTGACCGAAGCTTTGCAAAACCGTGATTACATTCTTTCGGTAGTACCCACTACCGTGGGAAGGAGTACCCGGTTACCTCATCACTTTTGCCCAGGCAGAGCCGGTAACCATTCTTTGCGGAACTTCTGTAATTGCTGCGGTGGATACTTCACATGGCGATTACGTGGTCTTTACGCTTGCCGACGGAACAACGACCATTACACTGCCCCGAAGCAATGCCGTCACCATCGGACTCGACGGTTACGATGTATTATATTGTACCGCTTCCAGCCTGGATATCCCATTGCTGTTTCCCTCTACCTTGAAATCTGGTGATTATACATCCATTGCAGCTACCGTTACCAACGATAACGGTACGGGGACGGATATACAAACCCGTGCTTCTGCCGATACGAACGGTGTTTGGAAGGTGGACATAATCCAACCGGCTTTTGGTGATGACGGAATGATTATTCCCAACAGCTCCAAAGTTACGCTTACTCCGCCAAAACATGTAAAGCTTTCCGATACCGCTATTCTGAAAGTGACGTTGGTAGATAAGAAAGGTATGGAGACAACCGTTACACGTCCCATTAAGTATTCCACTGTTGCTGCTGTAACCTCTACTGTCGGAAATCTGAGCAGTGTAGCTACCGATGCAGAGATGACTGCACTTGCCATAAAAGGCAGTGTGGATGCTACCGACCTTGCCTATATCCGCAATACCCTTACCAAACTCGAGGTGCTCGACCTCTCCATGACGGATATGGTTACCCTTCCCGGTTGGGGATTGGGCTTTCATCCGGATGACGGGTATCAGCCTAATACAACATTGAAAGAAGTGATGCTTCCCGCAAGCCTTGTTACCATTGGTAAATCTGCATTCCTCAATTGCCGGGCATTGGATTATGTCGATACCGGCAATGCTGAAACAATCACCGAATATGCCTTTGAAGGATGTAGTAACCTGCGTGAGGTCATCCTGTCCGAAAAACTAAAAACGGTAGGTAATTGTGTTTTTAGAAATTGTGTTTCCTTGTCGTTGATTGATATTCCGGGAAGTGTGGAAACACTGGGCCGTTGGGTATTCGAGAACTGCGGAAACCTGCAGAGTGTTGTCTTGCACGAAGGTGTACAATCCTTGTCTGAAAGCACTTTCTACGGATGCGGCCTCCGTTCTGTCAGCATCCCCTCTACCGTGACTGCCATCCCCAATTGGACTTTTCAAGACTGCAAGTATCTGGAGCATGTGAACTGGCACGACGGCATTACCTCAATAGGTGAGGCGGCTTTTAACCGTTGCACTTCGCTCCGGAACATAAGGATTCCTGCCGGAGTGACCTCCATAGCGGATGATACGTTCTATGGTTGCACTTCACTTCATTCCGTAGGCTTCCACGATAATATAACCCGTATAGGTGTCAATGCGTTTGATAAATGTTACGCTTTGACCTTGGAAGAAACAAATCAGGATAACCCCTATAATCTGCCTGTCAGCCTGACTACGCTTGGAGAATGTGCTTTTCAGAATTGTACCGGCATTACACGTGTGTGCTTGCCGGAAGGTGTTACCGTCGTACCGAGATATGCCTTTAACGGATGTACCAAATTAAATGGCGTTGTACTTTCCAAACAGACTGCAACGATAGAAGATTGGGCTTTTGCGGGTACGGCACTGACCGGAATCTCCCTCCCGGCAACGGTCACCTCTTTAGGAGACAATGTATTCCACAACTGTTCGGAACTGATAGGTGTGCAGAGCTATCCGACAACCGCACCGGCTATTACCGCCACTACTTTCAGCCATGATAAGGGCACTATCAAAGAGCAGTGCCGGTTGTTTGTTCTTCCCACTGCATCATCGGCATACGATAGCTGGAAAAATTACTTTAAAGCAGTAGTTGCTGACTTGACTGTACAATAATAATCGTCTTCCGGTTTTCCTTTCCCGGTCGGCATCATTCGGAGAAAAAGTGCTTTTTATTAATTCCATAAAACAAATCAAAATTATGGCAGAAAATATCAAATATCAGATCAATGGCCAGTTGGCCGACAATACCGTTACGGTGGACAACAAGGAAGACATGATTCTTGTCCCCGTCAGCATCGGCAGTGCAAACGAGGCACGTATCATCGCCGAGATGAAAGCCGAGGACTCAGGTCTGCGCGAGGAGACCATCAAGCACGTATTCGAATTGGAGAAACGTGTTATCAAACGCCTGCTCATGAGCGGCTACAACGTGAATACGGGTCTTTACTACGCCAGCGTCAGCTTTCGCGGTGTCATAGAGAACTCGCAATGGAATCCCGCAAAGAACTCTATCGTGGTGAATTTCAATGTAGGAGCGGATTTGCGCCAGGCAATAAAGAATACTACCGTAGGCATCATCGGCGAGAAGGGTGCAGCCATGTTCGTTACAGGCGTACAGGATGCCGCCACCCGTGCACAGGATGCCAGCGCCACCGCAGGACGAGCTTTCACCCTCACAGGCGGTAAACTGAAAATAGCCGGTACGGACCCCTCAGTAGGCATCACTCTGACCGATTCTTCCGGTGCGGAAACAAAAATAACGGAAGACCTCTACGTCGTGAACGACCCGTCCCGACTGACGTTCATCATCCCCGCAGGCCTTGCCGACGGCACGTATGAACTGAAAGTGACGACGCAATTCTCCGGTTCCGGTTCCAAATTGCTGAAAACCCCGCATAGCGCCGCCAAAACCATTTATATCGGCAAAGCGCCCGAAGGCGGAGGCGGTTCGTCCGGCGGTGAAGAAGAAAATCCTCTCGGATAAACAAGAGTTGGTATGCAGCCACGCTGCACAGTACTGTGCAGTATGACTGCATAGCCTTGTGCAGGGTAGCTGCATAGAACTGTTCGGGATGGCTGCATAATGCCATCTGTCATTACTCCCGATTATGGTGGGAAACATATAAAAAGTGCTGTTCATAGAATCTTATGGACGGCACTTTTTGTAACTCAATGAAAATACATAAGGAAAGATACTTTCGCTTTCTATCTCTATAAAAAGGATTTTGTATCTTTGTCATCCGAATTAAAACCATGCAGCGTACCTGAACTCTGCAAGTGGTTTTATGCTTTTACAAAAGAAGATGATTGACAAAGAAATAAGTAATCTGAAAACTATTGATACCTTGATCCGGCAGGAACAGCCTTTTGCCGTTTATCGTATTCCCGGTGAGGACACTCCCCGTTTGCTGACACAAGCGTCGGGAAGCGTCCGTCTGTTGTATGATCTTAAAGACTTGGACGGGGCACGCGGTTTCGTCATTGCACCGTTCCGTGCAAGCGAGTCGTGCCCGATTGTGCTGATACAGCCGGAGCAGTGGGGACAGCCTTTGCCGCTTGGCGAGTACGCGGAAGAGGAGCTGGAAGCTTTCCGGTTGCGTCAAGGCAGGGAAACATTTTCAGAAGCTTGCACGGAAGAGTACGAAGCATGCTTCCGGACATTTATAGAAGCCTTGCGCAGCAAGCAGTTTGACAAATTGGTCCTTTCCCGTAAATCCGTCATCGGGCAGTGCCCGGGTTTCTCTCCCTCGGCAGTGTTCCGTGCGGCATACAAGCATTATATTCATTCTTATATATACTTATGCTATACGCCCCGGACAGGTGTCTGGATGGGTAGTACCCCTGAGATTATCTTATCCGGGGAGAAAAACGAGTGGAGCACCGTGGCATTGGCGGGAACCCAACCTTTGCAGGATGGCAGACTGCCGCAGGAATGGGGCGAGAAGAACCGGCAGGAGCAGGACTATGTGGCGTCTTATATCCGTCGGCAGCTCCTGTCATCGGGCATTCATCCCACGGAGAGCGGTCCGTATCCCGCTTATGCCGGAGCACTGTCGCACCTGAAAACGAGTTTCCGTTTCACCTTGAAAGATAACAACCGTTTGGGAAGCCTTCTGGAGCTTCTGCATCCGACCCCTGCCGTGTGCGGTCTGCCGAAAGAGGAGGCATACCGTTTTATACTGGACAACGAAGGGTATGACCGTCGTTATTATTCCGGTTTCATCGGGTGGCTCGACCCTGACGGCAAGACGGATTTATACGTGAACCTGCGGTGCATGCACATCGAAAACGGACAGTTGTCTTTCTATGCCGGCGGCGGACTGCTGGCTTCTTCGGAGCTGAATGACGAATGGCTGGAAACGGAAAAGAAGTTGCAGACCATGAAACGGTTGGTAAGCATGTCCCTATAATCCATAAATCGCTAATCTTTAATCACTGAACCATGTATACAGACAAAAAGAATATACTCCAACTGGCAGCGCTTCTCGAGGCGTACGGAATTACCAGGGTCGTGTTGTGCCCGGGCAGCCGCAATGCCCCCATCGTACATACTTTGTCCAATCACCCGGGCTTTGTTTGCCATGCAATGACGGATGAGCGGAGTGCGGGGTATTTCGCCCTCGGCTTGGCTTTGAATAGCGGCAAGCCTGTTGCGGTGTGCTGTACTTCGGGAACCGCCTTGCTGAATCTCCACCCTGCTGTGGCGGAGGCCTTTTATCAGAAAGTTCCCTTGATAGTCATCTCCGCCGACCGCCCGGCTGCTTGGATAGGGCAGATGGACGGACAGACGCTTCCGCAGCCGGAGGTGTTCCGGTCGCTGGTCAAGAAATCCGTCAACCTTCCCGAAATTCATACGGAGGAGGATGAGTGGTTCTGCAACCGACTGATAAACGAAGCCCTGCTGGAAACCAACCATCACGGAAAAGGACCGGTACATATCAATGTGCCCGTTTCCGAGCCTTTGTTCAATTTCACGACGGAGGCGCTGCCCCAAGTGCGTGTCATCACCCGCTATCAGGGGCTGAATGTCTACGACCGCGATTATAACGAACTCATCGACCGCATGAACAAATACCGGAAGCGGATGATTGTGGTGGGGCAGATGAACCTTATCTACCTGTTTGAAAAGCGGTATACCAAACTGCTGTATAAACATTTTGCATGGCTGACGGAGCATATCGGCAACCGGACGGTTCCGGGCATTCCCGTGAAGAATTTCGATGCGGCGCTCTATGCCATGCCCGAAGAGAAAATGGACCAGATGGCTCCCGAACTGCTGATTACTTACGGGGGGCATATCGTATCCAAACGGTTGAAAAAGTACCTTCGCCGGCATCCGCCCAAAGAGCACTGGCATGTGTCGCCGGATGGCGAGGTGACCGACCTTTACGGCTCCTTGACCACCGTTATAGAAATGGACCCGTTTGAGTTTCTGGAAAAGATAGCGGCCCTGCTTGAAACCCGGACTCCCGAATATCCCCGCATCTGGGAAGACTACTGCAAGGCTGTTCCCGAACCGGAGTTCGCTTATTCGGAGATGGCGGCAGTGGGGGCGTTGATAAAGTCCTTGCCGGAAGCATCGGTACTGCATCTGGCAAACAGTTCGGTGGTGCGTTATGCCCAGTTGTATGCCGTTTCGCCCACCGTAGAGGTTTGCTGCAACCGGGGAACCAGCGGCATCGAAGGTTCGCTTTCCACGGCTGTGGGGTATGCGGCGGCGTCTGACAAGCTGAACTTCGTTGCTATCGGAGATTTGAGCTTCTTTTACGATATGAATGCGTTGTGGAATGCCAATATCGGTCCCAACCTGCGCATCCTTTTACTGAATAACGGCGGCGGAGAAATCTTTCATACATTGCCGGGACTCGACATGTCGGAGTCTTCGCATAAGTTTATCACAGCGGTTCACAAGACTTCGGCCAAAGGCTGGGCGGAAGAGCGGGGATTCCTTTACCTGCGTGCGGAGAACGGCGGACAGTTGGCTGAGGCTATGAGGTCCTTCACCAGTTCGGAGGCGGCGGAGCGCCCCATCTTGCTGGAAGTGTTTACCGACAAGGACGAAGACACCCGTATGTTGAAGAATTATTATCATCAATTAAAATAGAATACAGATTATGCAGACAAAAAGAGAATGGACAACCATCCGGGAATATGAAGATATTCTTTTTGAATACTATAACGGAATTGCCCGTATCACCATCAACCGCGAACGCTACCGCAATGCGTTTACTCCGACCACTACCGCCGAAATGAGCGATGCCTTGCGCATCTGCCGTGAGGAAGCGGATATTGATGTGATTGTCATTACCGGAGCGGGCGACAAGGCTTTCTGCTCCGGAGGCGACCAGAATGTGAAAGGACGCGGCGGGTATATCGGTAAGGACGGCGTTCCCCGGTTGAGCGTATTGGACGTGCAGAAGCAAATCCGCAGCATCCCGAAACCCGTGATTGCCGCCGTAAACGGTTTTGCCATCGGTGGCGGACACGTGCTGCATGTGGTGTGCGACTTGTCCATCGCTTCCGAGAACGCTATCTTCGGCCAGACAGGTCCCCGTGTGGGAAGTTTCGATGCCGGATTCGGCGCATCTTACCTGGCTCGTGTGGTAGGTCAGAAGAAAGCGCGTGAAATCTGGTTCCTTTGCCGGAAATACAATGCGCAGGAAGCGTTGGAAATGGGATTGGTCAACAAGGTAGTGCCTTTGGAGCAACTGGAAGACGAGTATGTGCAATGGGCGGAAGAGATGATGCAGCTCAGTCCGCTGGCTTTGCGCATGATTAAGGCGGGGCTGAATGCGGAACTGGACGGACAGTCGGGCATTCAGGAACTGGCAGGCGACGCTACCTTGCTCTATTATCTGACGGATGAAGCCCAGGAAGGTAAGAACGCATTTCTGGAGAAACGCAAGCCTAACTTCAAGCAGTATCCCAAATTCCCCTGACACCCGTAATGGACTGCAAGATAGAGATTATCCCCCGGTTGCTGCATTTCAAGCAGCCGGCGGGGACTTCCCGCGGGGTGTATACGACCCGGAAAGTGTGGTATCTTCATCTGACCTCTCCCGACTATCCGGGCAGGACGGGAATAGGAGAGTGCGCTCCGCTGCCTGCATTGAGCTGTGACGACCTTCCCGATTACGAGAATATACTTGCCGGGGCTTGCCGGCGGCTGGAACAGTGCGGGGGAGAACTGGATGCGGATGTCTTGCGCGACTATCCGTCCATCCTGTTCGGATTGGAAACGGCGCTCCGTCATCTCCTGACGGGCAGTTGGGCATTGTACGATACGGACTTCTCGCAAGGAAAGGCGGGGATTCCGATAAACGGGCTTATCTGGATGGGCAACTTTGACACGATGCTCTCCCGGATAGAGGAGAAAATGGCAGCCGGTTTCCGTTGCATCAAACTGAAAATTGGTGCTATCGGCTTTGAGGATGAGTTGGCTCTGCTTCGCCATATTCGTGCACATTTCTCTTCCAGGGAGATAGAGTTGCGTGTGGATGCCAACGGCGCTTTCTCTCCGGCTGATGCGATGGAGAAACTGAAACGCCTGTCCGAACTGGAGCTGCACTCCATTGAACAGCCTATCCGTGCGGGGCAGTGGGAGGAAATGGCGCGTCTTGCTGCCGACTCTCCGCTGCCGATAGCCTTGGATGAAGAACTGATAGGCTGCAATACGCCGGAAGGGAAGCGGAAGCTGCTTTCGGCAATCAATCCGCAGTATATTGTTCTCAAACCTTCTTTGCACGGCGGGATATGCGGTGGCAACGAGTGGATTGCCGAAGCGGAAAAACGGCATATCGGCTGGTGGATTACTTCGGCTCTGGAGTCGAATATCGGCCTGAATGCAATAGCCCAATGGTGTGCCACCTTCGATAATCCGCTGCCTCAGGGGCTGGGTACGGGACTGCTTTTTACGGACAACGTGGAAATGCCTCTTGAAGTGAGGAAAGATTGTTTATGGTTTTGTAATGATGATATTTAAAGGTATCCGATGATATTCGACCGACAACGACAGCGTTTGCTGCTGCAAGGAAAGGAGTATACGGCCGGGGATATATCCCGGTTGGTGGCGGAGGGAGCGGAAAACTGCCCGCCCGCCTTGTGGGATTTGTATCTTTTTCTGGAGAAGTGGTTCGATGCCTCTCCGGTTATCACCGTCCATACGTCGGGCTCCACAGGCACGCCGAAAGAGCTGGTGGTGCGCAAAGACCGGATGATGCAGAGCGCCCGCCTCACTTGCGAGTTTCTGAACTTGCAAGCGGGAGATACCGCTTTGCTGTGTATGAACCTTCGTTATATAGGGGCTATGATGGTGGTGGTGCGTTCTTTGGTTGCGGGGCTGAATCTGATAGTGCGTCCTGCTTCCGGCCATCCTCTTTCGGATATAGAAGAGCCGCTGAGATTTGCGGCGATGGTTCCTTTGCAGGTTTATAACACGCTCCGTGTTCCCGAAGAAAAGGAGCGGTTGGAGCAGACGGATATTCTGATTATCGGCGGCGGAGCGGTGGACGACAGTCTGGAGGCGGAAATAAGCGCTCTTCCCACGGCGGTCTATTCTACGTACGGCATGACGGAAACGTTGTCCCATATCGCATTGCGCCGTCTGAATGGAGAGACCGCTTCCAAGCATTATTATCCTTTTCCCTCGGTCGAACTGTCCTTATCCGCTGAAAGTACGCTGGTTATTAAAGCTCCGCTGATTTGCGGGGAGGTCTTGCAGACCAATGACATTGCCTGCCTCTATCCCGATGGAAGTTTTACCATTGCAGGCCGGAAAGATAACGTTATCAATAGCGGCGGAATCAAGATACAGGCAGAGGAAATGGAGAAAAGACTACGGCCGTTTATCCCTGTACCGTTTGTAGTTACTTCTGTTCCCGACCCGCGTTTGGGGCAGGCGCTTACCTTGCTGATTGCCGGACAGGTGGATGTAAGAGAACTGGAGAGTAAGTTGCAGACGGTGCTGGATGCCTATCATCGCCCCAGACATATTTTTATGACAGAATCGATACCGCAAACGGAGAACGGTAAAACAGACCGTGCCGGATGCCGTATATTAGCTCGACAAATGAAAAAACTTCACCCTTTGATGTTTGCCGGAACCGGTAGCGATGTGGGCAAGAGCATTATAGCCGCTGCCTTTTGCCGCATTTTCAGGCAGGACGGATACCGGCCTGCTCCCTTCAAAGCGCAGAATATGGCGCTTAACTCGTATGCCACTCCCGAAGGACTGGAGATAGGACGTGCACAGGCCGTGCAGGCGGAAGCCGCCGGAGTGCCGTGCCATACGGACATGAATCCGTTACTGCTGAAACCCCAGTCGGACCGGACTTCGCAAGTGGTATTGAACGGTAAGCCTATCGGCAGTCGTGGTGCATACGACTATTTCCGCAAGGAAGGACGCGAGGAGTTGCGCAGGGAAGTATGTGCGGCGTATGACCGCCTTGCGCAGAAATATAATCCCATCGTATTGGAAGGTGCGGGCAGCATCTCCGAAATCAACCTGCGCGAGGTAGACCTCGTGAATCTGCCGATGGCAATGTATGCCGGTGCGGACGTGATTCTGGTAGCGGATATAGACCGTGGCGGGGTCTTTGCCAGTGTGTACGGTTCGGTAATGCTGCTTACTCCCGAAGAACGCAAGCATGTAAAAGGTATTCTTATCAATAAATTCCGGGGAGATATACGTCTCTTCGAGTCTGGCGTCAAAATGCTGGAAGAGCTTTGCGGAATTCCGGTGGTTGGGGTGGTTCCTTATTATAAGGATATCTATATTGAGGAAGAGGATTCGCTTGCCCTTGCCACCAAATCATTGCAGGCGGAGCAGGGTAAGGTGAATATAGCTGTGGTTCTGCTGCGCCACCTCAGCAACTTCACGGATTTCAATGTGCTGGAACGTGACCCGCGCGTGCATCTTTTCTATACCAACAACACCGACGAACTGGCGAAGGCGGATATCATCATCCTGCCCGGCAGCAAGAGTACCCTTGCCGACCTCTATGAATTGCGCCGCAACGGAGTGGCGCAAGCCGTCATCCGCGCCCATCGTGAGGGAACTGCCGTGTTGGGCATCTGCGGCGGCTATCAGTTGATGGGGCAGGAAGTGCTCGACCCCGACCACGTGGAAGGGGAGATAGAACGGTTGCCCGGTCTTGGACTGCTGCCCGTAAGTACACGAATGACGGGAGAAAAGGTGACGCGGCAGGTGAACTTCCAACTTCTTGAAAGCTGCCGTACCGTTGTTCCGCAAGGTAACTCTTCCCCCTCAAATTTCAACAACCAACCTTCAGCGTCCCATTTTCAGCTAAAAGGCTACGAGATTCACATGGGTAGTACCGTACCGGTGGAGGGAGCGTCCGCTTCTCCGCTGAACCGGTTGGAAAGCGGGCAATGTGACGGGTATATCGTGGACCGTACGTGCATGGGGACTTACATTCACGGCATTCTCGACAATCCGGAGTTTATCGACTTCCTGCTCGAACCGTTTGCCGGTAAATTGTCGGAAGCAGCGGAAACGTTCAACTACCGGCAGTTTAAGGAAGAGCAGTACGACAAACTCGCCGACCATGTGCGGCAGCATGTCAACCTGCCGCTTATTTACAAGATATTGACGGACAACAATTAAAATCGGATAGAATATGATTGACGGACACGGAGACGATTCCTATAAATACAGCCGCCCGATAACGGCAAATTTCAGTTCCAACGTGTACAACGAAGTGAATCTTTCCCGTTTGAAAGCTCATCTTTGCGAATGTATCGGGGAGATAGGCAATTACCCCGAACCCGAACCCTATACGTTGGAAGCCCGTATAGCTTCCCGCTGTCAGCTGCCGTCCGGAGCTGTTTGCGTAACGAATGGCGCAACGGAGGCCATATACCTTATTGCACAGACTTTCCGGGGTACGAATACAGCTATCCTGCAACCCACTTTCAGCGAATATGCGGATGCCTGCCGTATGCACGGACACCGGGTGAGTTCGCTTTATCAACTGCCGAAGGAGCAGGACGGGTATCGCCTGCCGGACGATGTGCGGATGCTGTGGCTCTGCAATCCCAACAATCCCACGGGAACGGTGGCCGGTAAAGAATATATGCGCGGATTGATTGAACATAATCCGCAGGTTTGTTTTATTATAGACCAGTCTTATGAGTTCTTTACGCTGTGTCCGCTTTTCTCTCCGGCAGAGGCGGCGGAGTATCCGAATGTACTGCTGCTGCATTCCATGACGAAAAGGTATGCGATTCCCGGTTTGCGGCTTGGATATGTAACGGGCAGCTCCGGTTTGCTGGAGCGGCTGCGCACCAACCGTATGCCGTGGTCGGTCAACCGGCTTGCCATTGAAGCAGGACTTTTCCTGTTGGAGAACGATGTGCCCGAACCGGTGGATGTGGCTGCTTATTTGCAGGAGACGGCGCGTCTGGGCAAAGCGCTCAAAGCCGTAGGCGGATTGGACGTTTGGGATACGCAGACGCATTTTATGCTGGTGCAGCTTCGCATGGGCAAGGCGTCTGCCTTGAAAGAGTATCTTGCCAGGGAGCATGGCATACTTATTCGGGATGCGTCCAACTTTGCGGGGCTGGACGAGCGCTTTTTCCGCATAGCCACACAGACACCGGAAGAGAACGACAGACTGGTGGCGGCGATAGAGGAATTTATGGCGGGGTAGAGCCGGCGTAATAGTAGAACCTGAGTGATAAACATTTTATGGAAGATATAATCATATTTTTAGGCATTGCTTTCAATCTGAACCTGCCGCTGCTTACGGCATGGCTGCTCGACCACTGGTTGGGCGATCCTGTCTGGCTGCCGCATCCTGTGGTGGCTTTCGGAAAGGCCATCTCGTTCTGTGAGCATCGTCTGAATAAGGGGAATGCCCGTTTTCTGAAAGGGGCTGTCATGTCGTTGGTACTGGTGGCAGGCGTTTATCTGCTTACATTGTTCCTGCTGCGTTGGGCAGCGCATTATTCTCCCGGTTTGCTTTTGACTTTGCAGGTGCTGCTCATCTTTTATTGCCTTGCGGGTACTACGCTGGTGCGAGAAGTCTGCGGGGTGTTTAAGGCTGTAGACCGTTCGTTGGAAGAGGGAAGGAAGCAGGTAGCCCGTATTGTGGGGCGCGACACTTCCGGACTTTCGGCGCAGGAAGTACGTACGGCGGCATTAGAGACGTTGGCAGAGAACCTGAGCGACGGCGTAATCGCTCCGCTGTTCTGGTATATGTTGCTGGGTGTGCCGGGGATGCTTGCCTATAAGATGATAAATACACTCGACTCCATGATAGGGTATAGGAATGAACGCTATCGTCGATTCGGCTGTTTCGCGGCACGTCTGGACGATGTAGCCAACTATATCCCCGCCCGTCTGACGGCTTTTCGCATGGTGGCGGTTTCCGGCAGATTCCCGTTGCTGCTTTTTGTGGGGAAATACGGCAGCAAGCATGCCAGTCCCAATTCCGGCTATCCGGAAGCGGCACTTGCCGGAATATTGGACTGCCGCTTCGGTGGTCCTCACAACTATTTTGGCGAGGAAGTGTGGAAACCTTATATCGGCGACAATGAACGGCCTTTGACAACCGAAGACATGAGGATTGCCGTGCGCATCAACCGCAGTGTGGAATGGATAATGGTAATCATTGTTGTTGCTACCGCTACCTGCATGTACGTTATTCCCTCATTCTTCTGAGTGCTAAAGGGTAATCCTGACGATACCGCCATAGGGTGTCAGTGCGCTGAATGCCTCTTCGGGTTTGATGATGCCGGCATATATCTGTGCGCAAATCAGGACGCCGCCGTGGGCAAAAACGGCCACCCGCTGGTAGGGCTTTCCTTTCAGCTCATCGAGAAAGTCGCTGACACGCCGGTACTGCATGGCGAACGACTCTCCGCCCGTAGCCGCTACATTCAAATAGTCGGCATACCACTCCTGTAGGCGTGGGTCGTCGTTGCGGTCGAAAGGTTTCATTTCCCAACTGCCGAAGTTTATTTCCATAATCCGTTTGTCACGTTCTGCATCCGGATAGCCGCAATAGGTGGCAAGGCGTACGCAGCGCGTAAGCGGACTGGTATATACATGGTCGAAAGGCAAAAAGGCTTTCAGGTTCTCTTGGGTAACGGCTGCTTCCTGTTCGAATGTCGGTTTCAGGGGAACATCCGTTTGTCCGTAGCATACGCCGGGCGGTACATCGACGGATGTGTGGCGAATAAGTATAACTTCCATAATTTTTCAGATTAAATGTTTAATGAAAATAAAAGGGAACTGAGACAAAGTCCGTAAGGAAATCGATTCCAAAACCTGCATAGACATATACCAATACAAGGCTGCCTATGTAGAATGCCAGTTCGCAAAGCAGGAAAGCCGCTCCGCAGCAATCACCCGTATATCCTTGCAGGCGGTGTTTCATAAGGCGGCACAGCAGTACAAATGCGAGCAGCGGGAAGAGGGTGGCAGGCCACATCTTTACCGGCAGGAGCAAGACGAAAGGAAGCAATCCGCAGATGAAGGCGGATATCAATTCCTGGCAACTCATGCGGTTGTACACGACTTTAGCCTTGCTATCTTCTTCTTTTCGGGCGTATGGCAGGCAGTTAATGAGTTGGGATGCGCAGAACTTGCACCAGCAGTCGCCGCAGAAGACAAGGATACAAAGGAAATTCAGAGGCAGATTGCGCATCTGTAACAGCAATAGGAAATAGAATATCAGTCCGATAACTCCGTAGCTTCCTATATGGGAATCTTTCATGATGGCAAGCGTACGCTCGCGGGTGGTGCCGCCGCCGAACCCGTCCAGAAAGTCCGCTAACCCGTCTTCGTGCAGGCATCCCGTAACAAGCAGGCGGGCGATGATGGCTATAATCCAGGCAAGGGATACGGGCAGTATCTGTCCGGTCAGCCAGAGAGTGCCTGCCATGATGCCGCCCGTCAGCCAGCCGGTTAGCGGCCAGTAGGGTACTACATGCTTGAAACATTCGGCGGGTACTTCCCTGATTTTCCAAAAGGGCAGTCGGGTGAAGAAGATAAATGCAGCCAGTATGTTCATTATATATAGGTATTGTCTATAAAATTAAAATATGGGTACTATCAACAAAGTTATATATGTTATCTATAAAATGGTTCTCTGCTTAAAGATGCCGTTTGAGGGGCTTCTTAAAAGTATTTGGTGATGGAAGCGTGTGCGAAGTTATCCATTTCATTAATCATGCGGACAGCCGATTCTATAATGGGATATGCACAGATAGCTCCCGTGCCTTCTCCGAGTCTTAATCCTAAGTGCAGCAACGGTTTGGCATTTAATGAATCAAGTGCAAGTTTATGCCCGTATTCATCTCCGCAATGTCCGAATACGGCATAATGCAGCACTTCGGGATACAGCTTGGCGGCGGCAAGGATACAGTTTGTCATGATGAAGCCGTCTACCAGAATAATCATTTTCAGCTCGGCGGCTTGCAGCATGGCGCCTACTGCCATAACCATTTCCAAGCCGCCGAAGTAGCGGATGATGTCACGCGGCGAACCGTCTCCTTTGTAGTTGTCCAACGACTGTTTCAACACTTCGTACTTATGGCGGATGCCTGCATCGTCCAGTCCGCTTCCCGCACCGACGCATTCTTTTAGCGGAATGCCGGTGAAGCAGCTCATCCATAGGGAAGAAGAGGATGTGTTGCCTATTCCCATTTCCCCGAAACTGAGTATGTTACTGCGCTTCTTCGCGACAACGGCGCACCACTTCCGCACCCCGTTCCAGGCAAAGTTCCATTTCCGTTTCGGTCATTGCAGCTTCGTGCAGATAGTTGCGTGTGCCTTTGCGCACTTTCATATTGATGATGCCTTTAGCTCTGTCTCTTACTCCTCTGAACTGTGCTCTAAATGCTTTGATTTTAGCATTGAATGACTCTGCTGCGGCATTGGTTGCCCTCCTTTCAAAGAAATTGATTATATCCAGATAATGTGTTTGTATAGAACGTGCGACCCTTCCAAAGGTGAGGAACCCTGATTTATCTACTTCATCATACCACCTTGCCAGCCTTGTCAAAGCAATATCCTTAAACTTACACTGATGATAGATTAAGCCTAACCGCATAGACAGATAATATCCTTTCTTTATATCGGGATATTCCTTGAAAAGAATTTCAGCCCGTATTCTTTGAGACTGAGTCCATAAGGATTCCTTCTTGTAAAGCAGATAAATACTTCTCGCTAACAACTGCTTTCTTGTATCTCCATTAGCGAAAACAGGTGCATGATACATCTTTCCACAGGCCTTTGCATAAGCAATCTGAGTGGACTCTTCATCCAAAGCCTCCCAGCGAGCTTTTACCCGCATCTCCTGCACCGCTTTATAAGCTACCTTCTGTACGTGAAAGCGATCGGTAACACGTTTGGCCGCAGGAAAGCAGATGCGTGCAATCTGCTCCATGTTAGGAGCCATATCCAAAGTAATCTCGCGCACTTGGTAACGGCGGCGACGGGAGAGCTTAAGCAGGACAGAAGTGACCGTATGAACGTCCGTACCTTTAATGATGGCAATCATACTACCTTTACCACCGTGAGCTTCTTTATTGGTCAGGACAGTATAGAGTTCTCCACGCGAGAGGGCTACCTCATCAATACAGATATAAGCACCGATATTCTTTTCGAATAGTAGCCAATCCTCTGCATGAACAAGTTGGTCCCAATGGAGATAACCACTTAGATGGTTACGGTATTGACGCTCCAATAAATCCCCGTCAACTCCAGATAAAACACCTAAGAGCTTGCAACTGATCGGATAGCTATCAATATAGTTCTTTTAAAAAAGACGCAAAATCCTGCGTCATACGAGTACCTTCAGCCACCATACGCCAGTTACGAGAGATATACTCATTATGCTTCTTTAAGAGCCAGCGACGACGACGAATATTAAGGAAGACCTTCTTGCCACGAAGAGGAAAATCCTGAACAATAACAGGATCATAAAAGCCTTTACTCTCAGTATCCTGATCTGTATACTTCTCAGGAACGATATTTTTCTCCTCAAGGTAGATCACAACTTCATTTACGCTTTCCTTCACATCAACAAGATCAAAGTAATCTAAAGTGCCTTCAGGAAGAAGAAGGCGATAACCGTTTAACTCCATAAGCTATGAATTTGGAGACAAAGATAACAATTCTTATAAAGAGAGATTGATGAAAAGTCTGACTAAGGAATATTGTATAGGACTTTTAAGCCAAACTAAAGAATTACAGTCATGGATAAAGAACAAGCTATAGTCCTCGCCAAGCGATATAAAGAAATGGTAGCAGAAAGATTACCATTAAAGGCTCTCTATCTCTATGGCTCGTATAGCAAGGGGAATTACAGAGAGGATAGCGATATAGACATTGCAGTAGTAGTAGAGCATTTGGATGACAACTATTTTGAAGATACCCCTCTATTATGGAAACTTAGACGTAAGATAAGTAACCTTATAGAACCCGTCTTGCTTATAGAGGATATGAGTAATCCTCTTTACTGCGACATCGCAAGAACGGGCATTCTTATCTAAAGAAATGATACAGAATAAGAAAAGCTGTATTTGAAGTTGGTTATTTTTAATTCTTGGCATCATCCTAAAGTTAAATCACAGAAAGAGGATATGTTTAAACTAAAATTCGCTTGCCATTTGTTTCTTTTTAGGCACGGGATTACACAGAAAATATAGATTTTCTTTGTTCTTTTTCCGTAAAATCCGTGTAATTCCGTGCCTAAAAAGAAATCTCAAGTGTATTTTTTGACACCCTCACAAGTTCGAATCTCGCTTGCCGCTCATACAGAGAATCAGATAGTCATCGCAAGATTTCTATCTGATTTTTGTTTTATAGGAATATGTCAAGCCACCCCTTCACCTTTCACAACTCCCTGCTCATGCAGTATAGCGGGTGAACCCCTGTTTTTGTAAACGACTGATTATGATAACTCGCAATCGGAAAAAAGTTCTCATTTATAAAGTATGCAAAAAATAGTGTTTACACAATAAACACTTTTCGCACAGAAATTTGTACTTTTGCACTCCGTTTAATGAACCCGAATAGAAAACTTTAAAAACGAAATAGAATGGCAGTAGAATTGAAAGAACTTACCAAACGTAGCGAGAATTATTCTCAGTGGTACAACGAGTTGGTGGTGAAGGCCGATTTGGCTGAACAATCACCTGTGCGTGGATGTATGGTTATCAAGCCTTACGGATACGCCATTTGGGAGAAAATGCAGCGTCAGTTGGACGATATGTTTAAGGAAACCGGCCACGTGAACGCTTATTTCCCGTTGCTTATCCCGAAATCATTCCTCAGTCGCGAAGCGGAACACGTGGAAGGCTTTGCCAAAGAATGTGCCGTAGTGACGCACTATCGTTTGAAGAACGACCCGAATGGCGGCGGCGTAGTGGTGGACCCCGCTGCAAAGCTGGAAGAAGAACTTATCATCCGCCCTACTTCGGAAACTATTATTTGGAATACCTATAAGAACTGGATTAACTCTTACCGCGACCTGCCTATCCTGTGCAACCAATGGGCAAACGTATTCCGTTGGGAAATGCGTACCCGTCTGTTCCTGCGTACCGCAGAGTTCTTGTGGCAGGAAGGCCACACGGCTCACGCCACTCGCGAAGAAGCCGAAGAGGAAGCAGTGCGTATGCTGAACGTGTACAGCGAATTTGCCGAGAAATACATGGCAGTGCCCGTTGTCAAAGGTGTAAAGTCGGCCAACGAACGCTTCGCCGGCGCTCTCAACACCTATACCATTGAAGCGATGATGCAGGATGGCAAAGCTTTGCAGAGTGGTACTTCACACTTCTTGGGACAGAACTTCGCCAAAGCTTTCGACGTGCAGTTCGTAAACAAGGAAAACAAACTGGAATACGTATGGGCCACTTCTTGGGGAGTATCTACCCGCTTGATGGGTGCGCTTATCATGACACATTCCGATGACAACGGTCTGGTGCTTCCGCCGCACTTGGCTCCGATACAGGTGGTTATCGTACCTATCTACAAGAATGCCGAAATGCTTGCCAAGATTGACGAGAAGGTGGCAGGCATCGTAGCCAAACTGAAAGCGATGGGCATCTCCGTAAAGTACGACAATGCCGACAACAAACGTCCGGGCTTCAAGTTTGCCGATTACGAGGTGAAAGGTGTACCTGTCCGTCTGGTTATGGGTGGCCGCGACTTGGAGAACAATACAATGGAAGTGATGCGCCGCGATACGCTGGAGAAAGAAACCCGCTCTTGCGACGGTATCGAGGAATATGTAAAAGACCTGCTTGAGGAAATCCAGGCGAATATTTATAAGAAAGCATTGGATTATCGCAACAGCCGTATCACTACGGTGGACAGCTATGACGAGTTCAAGGAAAAGATTGAAGAAGGCGGCTTTATTTTGGCTCATTGGGACGGAACGACCGAAACCGAGGAGAAGATTAAGGAAGAGACCAAAGCCACTATCCGCTGTATTCCGTTCGATTCTTTCGTACCGGGCGACAAGGAGCCGGGCAAATGTATGGTTACGGGCAAGCCGTCTGCTTGCCGCGTGATATTTGCACGTTCCTATTAATAAGGATATTTTTCACTTTGCTGGATGAAGCTTTTTTCATAGTAACCTGTGACGAAGTTTCTTTCCTTTTGTATTCGGCAGTGTTCTAAAAAATGGAGGTGTGCTAAAATTTAGCATGCCTTCTTTCTTATGCACAAAGAAAGTGCATCATTATGAGGTGCCCCAAAAAGTTAAACGTTCAAAACAGCCAAGGCTATCGAAGTGGTTTATATATACAACAATTCATTCTTCATCAGGCCGGAGAAATTTTCCATCATAGAGTTATTCAGATAGTTTCCTTTGGCGTGATATATTTTGTATGATGCCATTATTCTTCAGCATGCTGATAATACTATCCTTGATCTGAGCGCAATAACAGGGTATGGAGGCTCTTGTGTTTCTTAAATGCCTATTTAAGCATATCTGTTACCATTTTCAGGTTAGGGCTGCGGGAGAGTGTATTGTTATTATCTCCCCATTGTATATGTCGCGTATTGTTTCCTATCAAACCTTTATAAAAGTGATAGTGATGTTTCTTTTGCTTTGCTTTCAATCTCATCTGAGACATCAGTTTCTGCATAGTCTTATGATTGATATTGTAGCTTTTAATCGCGTAAAGACAAACAGCTTCTTCTATATTCATAGCGGCCTTTGCTGTCATCATATATTGTCTTGATACATTTTCTTATATCATTATAACCATCATTATCTCTCAGACGCAACAGATGGTAATAAAATACGGAGCGAGCATCTTTACCATTTTGAGAATACTCTCAAGAGGGAATCCTTTCAGTCTTAGTTCTTCGACGGCCCGTGCCCAATCGCGTAGCTGGGCATAGGAGCCTGCTGTTCCCATAGGGGAGTGACGCATACAAGACAGAAATGGCTATGGCTGTCCCAATAGAGTATCAGGAATGCTTTTCCTACTGCCTGATAATCTGCTAATGGCAGGTAGTCGTAAGAAGCATGCAAATTTTTGCTTTATTTCCGTCGGTCAGAGTTACTTCGTGCATTTTGCATCCCGCTGCGGGTTTCGTAGCTAATCGAACTAATATTTAATTAATTGTTCGGTAGCTATTAGCAGATAAAGATATAGTTTTTAGTAATGTGTTGGGGAGAAATTTACTAAGAATAAAAAATCCCCCGTTAAGGACGAGGGAACCTAATGTTTTCACAACGGAATAATCCTTATTGTGATTTGCTTCATTTTAGTTTGGCAAAACTATAAAATAAAAATGAAAAAACAATGCTTGTATTAATAAAAAAATAACTTTGAATAGCGTATTAAAAAATAATATTATGAAAACGATACTTGGACTTGATTTAGGGAGTAATAGCATAGGATGGGCTGTAATAAATTCTGTAATAGAAAAACAGTCCGAACGAATTTGGATAAAAATGGCAGGGAGTAGAATTATTCCGATGGATTCCGCTGTATTGGGAGATTTTGACAAAGGAAGTTCTATATCACAGACTGCTGAAAGAACTCATTTTAGAGGGGTACGTCGTTTGAGGGAACGACAATTGCTACGCCGTGAACGATTGCATAGAGTTTTGAAGATTCTTGGCTTCTTGCCGGAACATTATTTAAAAGAAATAGATTTTGAAAAGCATCCCGGACAGTTTTTGACAAACTGTGAACCTAAACTGCCGTGGCTTATGGATGAACGAGGAAAATATACTTTTTTATTTCAAGCAGCATTTAATGAGATGCTAGCAGATTTTGCAAAACATCAGCCTTCATTAGTGTCTGATGGTAAAAAAGTACCTTATGACTGGACAATTTACTATCTCCGTAAGAAAGCTTTAACAGAAATGATAAGTAAAGAAGAGTTGGCATGGATTCTTTTGAATTTTAATCAGAAACGTGGTTATTATCAGCTTAGAGGAGAAGAAGAGGAAGATGCTGCAGGAAAATCTGTTGAATTTTATGCATTGAAAGTATTGTCGGTAGAAGCGACTGATGAAAAGAAAGGTCGGGACATATGGTATAATGTGCACTTGGAAAATGGGTGGATATATCGTAGAAGCAGTAATGTTCCATTGGATTGGGAGAATCAGGTAAAAGAGTTTATCGTAACTACTGATTTGAATCCGGACGGTACTCCCAAGCTTGATAAATATGGTGAGGTGAAGCGTTCTTTCAGAGTTCCTAAAGAGGATGATTGGATGTTGATAAAGAAAAGAACAGAGGCAGACATAGCCAATACTCGTAAAACGGTTGGAAGTTATATTTATGATACTTTGTTACAGAAACCGCAACAAAAAATAATAGGGAAACTGGTGAAGACAGTGGAACGAAAGCTTTACAAGGAGGAACTGAATTTGATTTTGCAGAAACAATGTGCTTTTCATGCAGAGTTACGGGATAGAGATTTATATATGAGATGTATTGAAGCATTATATCCGGGTAATGAGATGCGACGGAAAAATATAGTTAACAGGGATTTTATTTATCTGTTAATAGATGATATTTTGTTTTATCAAAGACCATTGAAAACTAAAAAACATTGATTTCTAATTGTCCTTATGAAGAAAATGAATATGTAAACCGAGAAACTGGCGAGATCAAAAAGCTCCTTTAAAGTGCATAGCCAAGTCACACCCTCTTTTTCAGGAGTTCCGTTTATGGCATTTTCTTTCAAATATTCGGGTATATCAAAAAGAAAAAAAAAGTAAATGGAACTTTACATTTAGATGTGGATGTGACAGCGGAATTTTTGAGAACAGAAGATGATTATGTAGCTTTATTTGATTGGTTGAATTCTCGAAAGGAAATAGATCAGAAAGCTTTTTCTGAAATATCCAAAATTTGGATTGAAAAAGGAAATCGATAATTATCGTTGGAATTATGTTGAGGATAAGTTGTATCCATGTAATGAGACGAGATATGCGATTCTTTCCCGTTTGGAGAAAGTCGGCGTTAGTATTGATTTTTTGTCAGATGAGAAAGAAACAGTCTTGTGGCATATTTTATATTCTGTAAGTGATAAGCAGGAAATAGAGAAAGCCTTACGGACCTTTGCAGTTAAGAACGGATTAAATGAATCTTTTGTAGAAGTATTCAAAAAATTTCCTCCTTTTAAATCTGAATATGGAGCATATTCTGCCAAGGCAATAAAGAAATTGTTGCCTTTGATGAGATGTGGAAAGTATTGGGATACATCTTTGATTGATGATGCGACGAGAGATAGGATAGAAAGGATAATAACAGGTGAGTATGATAGGAATATAGCTGCTAAGGTTAGAGAAAAGGCGATAAACTTGTCGGATATATATTGTTTTAAGAGACTTCCGCTATGGTTGGCTTGCTATGTTGTATATAATCGTCATTCTGAAAATAAAGAAATTGCTAAATGGGAAACTCCGGCGGATATTGATGCTTATTTGGCTTCTTTCAAACAACATTCACTACGCAATCCTATTGTAGAACAGGTGATAACAGAAACACTGAGGGTTGTTAGGGATATTTGGAAACAGGTTGGGAAAATTGATGAAATTCATATTGAATTAGGACGTGAGATGAAGAGTCCTGCGGACAAACGAAAAAGAATGACTGCACAAATTCAAGAGAATGAAAAAGCTAATCTACGTATAAAGACATTACTTGTTGAATTTATGAATCCGGAATATGAGGTTGAGAATATTCGTCCCTATTCACCAAGTCAGCAAGAAATATTGCGAATTTATGAGGATACGGTTTTGAAAAGAGAAGAACCGATTCCGGAAGATATAGATGCAATATTGAAAAAAATTCAATAATAGCAAATTACCGACAAAATCAGAGTTTTTACGTTATAAATTATGGCTGGAGCAGAAGTATCGTTCGCCTTATACCGGTGAGTTGATACCTTTAGGAAAATTGTTCACGACTGCGTATGAGATAGAACATATAATTCCTCAGTCTCGCTATTTTGATGATTCTTTTTCTAACAAAGTGATATGTGAATCTGCTGTGAATAAACTGAAAGATAATCAATTGGGGTATGAGTTTATTAAGAATCATCATGGGCAGAAAGTTGAAGTGGGTTTTGGGAAAAAGGTAGAAATTCTTTCTGTGGATAGTTACGAACGATTTGTAAAAAGAACAATATGCTAAATCAAGCGTGAAAATGAAGAAATTGTTGATGGATGATATTCCCGAACAATTTATTGAACGCCAATTGAACGATAGTCGGTATATCAGTAAGGTTGTCAAAGGGCTTTTATCGAATATTGTTCGTGAAAAGAATGATAATGATGGATATGAACCAGAGGCTGTTTCAAGAAATGTGTTAGTTTGTACGGGAAACGTGACGGACAGGTTGAAAAAGGATTGGGGAATGAATGATGTTTGGAACTGTATTGTATATCCTCGTTTTGAACGTTTAAACGCTTTGACTGGAACACAGTGCTTTGGACATTGGGAGAATAAAGATGGAAAAAAAGTTTTTCAGACGGAATTACCCCTTGAATATCAGAAAGGGTTTAGCAAGAAGCGTATTGACCATAGGCATCATGCTATGGATGCAATAGTGATAGCTTGCGCTACGCGGAATCATGTGAATTATTTGAGTAATGAGTCTGCAAGCCGGAATACCAATATTTCCCGTTATGATTTGCAGAGATTGTTGTGTGATAAGAATAGAGTAGATGGTGGTGGTAATTATAGATGGGTTATAAAGAAGCCATGGAATACTTTTACGCAAGATACAAGGGAGGCATTGGATAAAATAGTGATTAGTTTAAAGCAGAATTTACGTATAATAAATAAAACAACTAATATTTATCAACATTTTGATATAACAGGAAATCGTATTTATAAAAAACAGGAAATTGGTGATAATTGGGCTGTTCGTAAGCCAATGCATAAGGATACAGTTTTTGGGGCGGTGAATTTGCGAAAAGTAAAAAGGGTACGGTTGTCTGTAGCTTTGGATACTCCTACTATGATTGTTGATAAGAGAGTGAAAGGTAAGGTTCTTGAATTGTTATCATATAAATATGATAAGAAGAAAATTGAAAAATATTTCAAAGAGAATGTTTTCTTTTGGAAAGATTTGGACATAGCTGAAGTTGCAGTCTATTATTTTACAGAAAATACTTCTGAACCTTTGGTCGCAGTACGTAAATCACTTGATTCAACTTTCAATGAGAAGAAAATAAAAGAATCAGTAACGGACACTGCCATACAGAAAATTCTTTTTGAATAATTTATCTGCAAAGGGGGAAAAGCGGATTGGGCTTTTTCTGCAGAAGGAATAGAAGAAATGAATCGTAATATTTTACAGTTGAATGATGGAAAAAAAGCATCAGCCAATATATAAGGTGAGAGTGTATGAATCACGTGGAAATAAATTTAGCGTTGGTGTATCAGGTAATAAAGGAACTAAATGGGTAGGAGCTGCTAAAGGTACTAATTTATTTTTTGCTATTTATGTAACAGAAAATGGAAAAAGGACGTATGTGACTGTCCCTTTAGACGTGGCTATAGAACGTGAGAAACAAGGGCTTATTCCTGTTCCTGATAGAAACGATAAAGGGGATAAACTATTGTTTTGGTTATCTCCTAATGATTTGGTGTATCTGCCAACTGAAGAAGAACGGGAGTTGGGTAGGATAAATGAACCAATAGATAGGGGAGGATTTATAAAATTGTAAGTTTTACAGGAAATCGTCTGTATGGAGTCCCTTGTAATGTTGCTAATGTAATAGTTGATAAATTAGAATATTCTTCATTAAATAAAGTGGAATTGACAGATGCTAAAGAGTCAATAAAAGAAATATGTATTCCTATAAGAGTTGATAGATTGGGGCATATAATAGAAGTTAAGTATAGAATAAATGAATAGTATAAAGTTATTTCAAGAAAAGAAAATCCGTTCTATGTGGAATGAAGAAGAACAACAGTGGTACTTTTCAGTTGTTTATGTAGTTGGTGTGTTGGCTGATATCGTGAATTCTACGGACTATTTGAAGAAGATGCGAAAATGGGATGAAGAATTGGCTACTTATCTGGGGACAAATTGTCCCCAAGTAGAAATGTTGACAGATACAGAAAAAAAGAAAAACTTTGGTAACAAATGTATAGGAAATAGAAAATTCGGAATTAGTTCAGGAGTGTATGAAAGACCTGTATGAGCAGAAAGGTTATCCAAAGGATTGGATTGACAAACGTTTGAGAGGACCTACCATTCATCAGAATTTGACGGATGAGTGGAAAGAAAGGGGAGCTATGGAAAAGTGACTATGCTATTCTTACGCCAGAAATATCTAAGGCAACGTTGGGATTAAGCCCCTTCGGATTAAAATATATAAAGGACTGACAAAGAAGAATTAGAACCTTTGTGACTATATGCTCGATTTAGAATTGATATTCGCGATGCTTGGCGAACACGTCACTACGGAAATTTCTCAGAAAGAAAAACCATATACATTTACTATTGAAAAGTAAGTTGTACAGTGTGGTGGAAATGTTGTTGAAGTAGTGCGTGAACAAGCTGAAAAAGAACTAGGTAGAAGTATTATTTTTTCCGACAATTTTTGTTGGATTCAGATAATCATGATGATACCTTAAAACTTCCTTTTGAGGAAAACAACGAATGAATAACTTTAAAATCTGTATACTATGATTAAGAAAACATTTTATTTTGGAAGTCCAGTTTATCTCTCTTTGAAAAATGCTCAGTTAGTGATTAAATTACCAGAGGTCATAAAAAACGGTGCTTTGTCCGAGGGTTTCAAGCAAATATCTGAGGTGACTAAGCCGATAGAGGATATTGGGATAGTGGTATTGGATAACAAGCAGATAACCATTACTTCGGGAGTGTTGGAGGCTTTACTTGAAAAGAATTGTGCAGTTATAACTTGCGATTCTAAAAGTATGTCGGTTGGTTTGATGCTTCCTTTGTATGGAAATACGACACAAAATGAGAGGTTCCGACAGCAAATTGGTGCTTCTTTGCCATTAATGAAACAACTTTGGCAACAAACGGTAAAAGCTAAAATAGAAAATCAGGCAGCGGTATTGAATAAATGTGTTGGAGAGGAAATAAAGTGTATGAAGATATGGGCTACTGATGTGAAAAGTGGAGATCCGGACAATTTGGAGGCTCGTGCAGCTGCTTATTATTGGAAAAAATTGTTTAAGATAGAAGGTTTTACAAGGGATAGGGAAGGTATTCCACCTAATAATCTGTTGAATTATGGGTATGCTATTTTGCGGGCAGTCGTTGCCCGTGGTTTGGTTGCAAGTGGACTTTTGCCCACTTTGGGAATACATCATCACAACCGTTATAATGCTTATTGCCTGGCAGATGATATAATGGAGCCTTATCGCCCCTATGTGGATAGGTTGGTATATGATATGATTAAGGGAGGAGAAATAAATTGTAGAGAATTGGCTAAAGAACAAAAAGTACAACTGCTTACTATTCCTACGTTGGATACTATTATTTCGGGAAAACGTAGTCCGTTGATGGTAGCTGTTGGGCAAACTACAGCTTCTCTGTATAAATGTTTCAGCGGTGAGTTGCGCAGAATATCTTATCCTGAGATGTAATGGAACGGTTTAGCGAATATCGTGTTGTGTGGGTACTTGTACTATTTGATTTGCCTACCGAAACAAAGAAAGAAAAAGGCATATGCAGATTTTAGAAAAAATCTGCAAAAAGATGGATTTACAATGTTTCAATTTTCTATATATGTTCGTCATTGTGCAAGTAGTGAAAATGCGGAGGTACATATAAAAAGAGTCAAATCGATTTTACCTGAACATGGAAATGTTGGAATAATGTGTATTACAGACAAACAATTTGGGAGTATAGAACTTTTCTATGGGAAAAAAGACTATAGATGTGAATACTCCCGGACAACAGTTAGAATTATTCTGAAAAAGAAAATCCCGCTATATGGCGGGATTTTTTGGGGAAACCACATCTTTTTTTAATTCTAATATTTAATATAAATCTTTGTATATTAGGTTACTATTAATAATGAGCTGTTTCCAATGGTTCAAAGATACTAAAATGAAAGCAAATCACAACGTAATGCCAGTAATAATAAATTAAGCGGGGGCTGTTTCCAATGGTTCAAAGATACTAAAATGAAAGCAAATCACAACGATGGGACTGGCTGGACATACTTGCGAATGCTGTTTCCAATGGTTCAAAGATACTAAAATAAGAAATAACTAACAACTATATGCAAGATTTCAAACTACGGTAGAAAACTGTTTTTGATGGTGTAAAATATAAAAGATATTGACATAAGAACTAATTATAGTGCATTCAAATGTGTTTTGGAAACAAATATTTCCTTCTGAAAAATCTTCTTAATGATTGTGTAGTTGTCTAAGTTTGACTACTTTTTGCTCTCCTATAAATGGAGGCGGCTATGAAAGACACATTAATTATTGAGCATTTACGTAGGGGGGGATGAAGAAGCATTTAAGTACATTTATGAACGTCATTATGTTCTGCTTTGCCGCTTTGCCAATCAGATATTGAATGATGCAGCTCTTTCGGAAGAGGTGGTGGACGATGCTATATTTTATTTATGGGAGCATCGTCGGGAGATAGAAATCACGTATTCTGTCCGTGCTTATCTGATGCGCGCTGTACGTAATCGTTGTCTGAATGAATTGCAATCCTTGCGTCATCGTGAGGAACTGCACTTCTCATCTTTTATGTTACCGGAAAATATGGATTTTCTTGATTCTGTTTTTGTGGAAGAGAATCAGCCCTTGGGTGTATTGCTCGAACGGGAGTTGGAAGATGAGTTGACCCGCAGTATAGAAGAACTGCCTGTGGAATGTCGTACCGTATTTAAGAAAAGTCGTTTTGAACAAAAAAAGTACGAAGAGATTGCTTTAGAGTTGGGAATCTCCATCAATACGGTTAAGTATCATATAAAGAATGCTTTATCTCTTCTTCAAAAGCGTTTGGACAACTATTTGCATTTATTGATTATTTATATTTTTATGGATATTTGAAAAAATATAAAATTTCGACTACCCTCATTCTTGATTTTTTTGTCTTATATATAAAGCAACGGAATTATGCAACTGGAAGAACATACTGATATAGATTTATTGATAACTCGATATCTTTCGGGAAAAATGGATAAAGAATCTTTTGCCGAACTGAAACGTTGGAGTTTGGAGTCTGAGTCTAATCGGAAATATGTACGGAATAAGTTAGAGGTTTGGTTTTCTTCAGGAGTTGCTGATACTGCTGTGCAGTTTGATAAAGACAAGGCATTTTCTTTATTCAAGCAACGTATTATCGGGGCTGAGAAGAAACAAAAACAGATGTTCCGCTTCTCATGGAAGACATTTATGCGGGCGGCGGCAGTTGTACTGATTCTGATGATTCCATTTGCTGCGTATTGGCAGGGAAAGCAGGCTGTAAAGCAAAGCTTTGCAGATATGGTTGTAGAGGCGCCGATGGGAGCGCATACAAAACTCTATTTACCGGATGGGACATTGGTATGGTTGAACGCAGGATCGAAAATTATATATTCGCAAGGCTTTGGAGTAGACGACCGTCGGTTGCGCTTGGAAGGAGAAGGCTATTTTGAGGTGATGAAGAACGAAGAAGTACCTTTTGAGATAACACGAAAGAGTTGGATTTGAGAGTATTGGGTACAAAGTTCAATTTCAGGAACTATCCGGATGATGAAGAGGTGACGGTAAATCTGATGGAAGGAAAAGTTGCTTTGAGGAACGGTATCAGGGAAATGCCTGAACTTTATCTGACTCGGACGAGAAAATGGTTCTTAATAAGGCGACCGGACAAATGGTAAAAAGCAGTACGAAAGCTGCCAAAGCCAATGTCTGGATTAACGACGAACTTTTCTTTGATGAAGAGCTGCTGGAAGATATAGCCAAGAAGCTGATGCGTAGCTATAATGTCAAGGTGGAAGTTGCCGATTCTTTACGTAACAAGCGTTTTTATGGAAGCTTCGGTATTTCGGGCAATACGATTGATAAGATTCTGGATGTGATGGCTTCGACCCAGCAAATGAATTATAAATACGAAAACGGTGTATATATACTATATTAATGTTGAACTTAAAAAATAAAACATGAGAAACAGGAGTTGTATGAAATTACTTTTTCCGGCTGACGTTGGCATTTTGCTTCCCGGACAATAGTCTGAAGTCAGCTTTACTTGGTAATTTATTACCAAACCTTATTTCTATTCATTAATTAAAAATTCAAAACGTTTATGGGAAACTTCAGTAAGGCTATTTTAATAGCCTCAGTAGTCTCTTTGTCTTCATATTTCCGCTTTTTCTCAAGGTATATCGTTGAAAAATAGGGAAATAACTGTAAAAGAGGCAATGGAACTATTGAAAGAAAAATCTGGTTACTCGTTTGTGTTTTCATCTGCGGATGTAAATACGAATAAGCGAATTTCAATATCTACGGACAAAGCGACAATTGATGATGTCGTTAAGCAAATTCTCCAGGGACAAAATAATCTGACTTATGAAATTCAGAATAAGCGAATAATAGTAAAGAAGATACAATCGGGGGACAAGACTAAGAATAAACGAATTAAAGCCATTGGTAAGGTTGTAGATGATGCGGGGGAGCCGATCATTGGTGCAACTATAAGAGAACAAGGAACAATTAACGGAACAGTTACAGGCATTGACGGTAGTTTTTCGTTGGATGTTGCAGATAACGTAAATTTGGAAATATCCTATATTGGTTATGAGACACGTAAAGTAAGGGCTCAACAGGGCAAGAAGCTGGATATAACTATGCGTGAGGATGCAAATGTATTGGATGAAATTGTTGTATTGGGTTATGGTAACATACGTCGTAGTGATGTAACGGGGTCCATTGCATCTGTTTCATCCGAGTCTATATCCAAAGTTGCTTCGGCTTCTGTGGCCGATGCTTTGGCTGGAAAGATGGCCGGTGTACAGATTACTACTGCGGATGGTGCGTTGGATGCTGAAATCAGTGTTCGCGTGCGTGGTGGTGGTTCCATAACCCAAGATAATTCACCATTATTTTTGGTGGATGGTTTTCCGGTAGATGATTTAAGCGGTATTCCGCCAACGGATATTGAATCTATTGATGTTTTGAAAGAGGCATCAATGACAGCTATCTACGGTGCAAGAGGTGCAAACGGTGTTGTTATCGTGACTACCAAAAACCCTAAAATGGGTAAAACAACCGTACAGTTTAATAGCTATTTGCAGATGCGTACATTGGCGCGTAAAATACCGGTAATGAACAACTATGAGTTTGTAATGGCCGAATATGAATATCAGATGATTCGTAAAGGTTCGGATGAGGGTTTTATCAAAAATTTCGGCTACTATGATGATATTGATTTATACAAATACACGAACACTACTGATTGGCAGGATGAAATTCTAGGCAGTAATCCTATTTCGCAGTATTATAATATAACCGTTAATGGCGGTAATGAAAAAACCAAATTCAATTTGAGTTATACCCGCAATAAAGACGAGGGACAGTTGATTGGTTCGGGACTGACACGTAATAACATTAATCTGAAATTGAATCATCAGTTGTTCAAGAATCTGAAACTGGAAACAAATGCAACTTATCGTACGCGTACTATCGATGGTGCCGGAACTTCGGGGACAAATATTGTTACTGCGCTTCGTTTTCGTCCTACCAATGGGTTGTCGGCAGGAGTTGCCGTCGACCCTGATGATGACGAGGAAAACCTGGATGGAGATGGAAATTCCCTGAACCAGAAATATACTCCGGTGGAAGAGAATAAACAGAATTACAGAAAACGTGACGAACAGGCTCTCAGCCTGAAAGCTGCTTTGGTATGGGATGTGATAAAAGGATTGCAATTTCGTTCCGAGTATGGAATAAGCACGACTCATGCAAATGACAATCAGTTTTACGGTCCATTGTCCAGTACGGCTTCTGCGGCCGGTATGAATAATATGCCTTCTGCTAAACGCACCAAAACCCATAAGGAATCATATCGTTTGGCAAATACGCTGACCTATCGTAACTCCTTTAATAAGTCTCACAATGTCAATGTAATGCTGGGACAGGAAATTAACCATGCGCAGAACGATAATACGTTTATGAGTGCAAAGCTCTTTCCGGTTTCTGTAACGGCAGAGGCAGCGTTGGAGAATTTTGCTTTGGGAACTCCCAATCAGAGTACCAGTTATAAAAGTGCTCCCGACAGAACCGCTTCTTTCTTCGGACGTGCATTGTATGATTACAAAAATCGTTATTATGCTACTCTGACGGTTCGTGCCGACGGGTCTACCAAGTTTGCTCCCGGTAAGCAGTGGGGATATTTTCCGGCAGGTTCCATCGCCTGGAGAATTTCCAATGAAAAGTGGATGAAGCCTATAAAGTTCATCTCTGATTTGAAGTTGAGAGCCAGCTACGGTTTGGCTGGTAATAACCGTATTGGTAATGATTTGTGGCATAATATCTATCGTGTATACAGTGGAACAAGTGCTCCCGCTTTCGGTAATGAGGAATATAATTATTATCAGTTTGCAGACCAGACTTATCTTTACGATCCAGACTTGAAGTGGGAGACGACAATAACCCGTAATATCGGTTTGGATTTCGGATTCTTTAGAAACCGTCTGAGCGGTACGGTTGATGTGTATTGGAATACAACCAAGGACTTGTTGGTTCCTTCCATCATTCCTAATTCATCAGGTTATTCCCGTCAGATGACAAATGTGGGACAGACTTCAAACAAGGGAGTTGAAATCTCTTTGGATGCAAAAATCATTCAGACAAAGGATTTCCAGCTATCGGCAAACTTCAACGTTGCGTTCAACAAGAATAAGGTAGACAAGTTGGCTACCGGTGAAACCGAATGGAAAACCAAAGCTTCATTATCCAACTGGTATGGAACGTATAACTATAAAATGGAAGTAGGCAAAAGTATGGGATTGATTTACGGATTCGTCAACGACGGGTTCTATAAGGTAGATGATTTTGATTTCGATGCAACTACTAAAAAATGGACTTTGAAGCCGGGTATACCCGATAATTCATCGTTCAGTTCCGGTAACTTTGCTTTTAAACCCGGAGCTATGAAATTTAAGAAACTGTCCGATTCCGAATCGAACTTGATTACTGAAGATGATATGACGGTTATCGGTGATACCAATCCTAAAGTGACCGGCGGTTTCGGACTTTCCGGCAACTGGAAGAATCTGGACTTCACGGCATTCTTCAATTACATGTGTGATTTTGATGTGCTCAATGTGAATAAACTCTACCTGCACTCGGCTGTCCGTCGTAATTATTCCAACTTATCTACGGATATGAACCTTGCCAATCGTTTCCGTTATGTGGACGATGCCGGTGTGAATGTTTCCAGTGACCCTGTTGCCTTAGCGGCATTAAATGAGAACGCCAAAACCTATTCTTGGATGTCCGTAACTCAGGGTATAACAATGATCGATTTGGTTGAAGACGGTTCTTTCCTTTCGTTTGAGTACTTTGACGGTTGGTTATACGCTTCCTAAGCATTGGTTGAGATCTTTAGGAGTTAAGAGCCTGCGTTTATATTTTTCCGGAAGCAACTTGTTTACAATAACAGGATATAGCGGTTATGATCCGGAAGTGAATATCCAAAAAGGTTTGACGCCAGGCATTGATAATAATGTAACTCCGCGTAGCCGTGTTTATACAGTCGGTGTTAATTTGAATTTTTAAATTATATAGGATATGAAAAAAATATATATATCGGTAATGGCGAGCTTATTATTGTTCGCATCCTGTTCAGACTATCTGGATGTAAATTCTCCGTCTACGTTTGATAAGGAGTATGTATTTGGCAGTGAATCCGAAATAACTACTGCTGTCAATGGCATGTATGTGCCTATGGTCAGCGGTAAGGGTTGGGTAGGAGTTCTGCTTAAGAAGATGCTGTTTAATACGGATGTGGAGTTCAGTGGATTATCTACAGCATCCAATCTCAATGAGCGTGCATTTGTTCCGAGTACAGGCGATATAAAGTCGTATGGTGATATTTGGACGGGTATGTATGACGGGGTAAACCGTACGAACGATGTCATAGAGGGTATTGAACAGAGTCCTCTGTTTGCCGCTGCCGACAAAACTAAACCGTCGCGTCTGATGCATTATTACGGAGAAGCGAAAGTCCTGCGTGCCATGTATTATTTGGAGCTTGTCAGAAACTGGGGTGATGTGCCTTACAGAAGAAAACCTGCCGGAAATAAGGATGAATTGTTTATCGGAGCGACCGACCGCAATACAATATTGACCGATATGATTAATGATTTGATAGAGGTAGAACCTTTGATGTTGTATGCAGAAGAATCCGACAGAGGAGTAGAGGCTGCTTCAAGAGAATTCTGTCAGGCATTGATAGCTCGCATTGCTTTGCAAAGAGGTGGTTGGAGCCTCAGGCCGGATTATGATAATCCTTCTGCTGTGGGTACGATGGAGCGGAGCGACGATTGGAAAGAATATTATAAAATAGCTGAGGAATATGCCGGAAAGGTTATCTCTGAGGGTAAACATTCCTTGACTCGTTCTTTCCGTCAGGTTTGGGTAGATGAATGTAGTTGGATAGTACCGGTTGGTGATGATAATATTTTTGATGTACCGGCTAAAGTAGGTGGTTCCGGAGAATTGGCTTATTCCTGGGGAACATATATTGTATCGTCAAAGAACTCAGAGGGCGTGAATGCGTCCAATGCTCCTCACGGATATTCGTCCGGTGGCGCCAGATTGGCTCTTACCTATATGTTGTCTTTTGATAGAGAGGATTTACGTAGGGATATTACTTGTGAGATATTCCGTTATGAAAATTCAGGAATGAGTTCTATTATTCAGAAGCCATTTTCCGAACTTAATGTTGGTTGTGGCAAATGGAACCGTCTATTTATGGAATCACCGTTGGGCAGTACATCTAATAAAGGTACAGGGATCAATTATACGTATATGGGCTATGCCGATGTGTTGTTGATGTATGCGGAAGCTGCCAATGAAAACCATGACGGGCCGACGACCGAAGCTAAGGATGCCTTGAAGCAGGTGCGTAAAAGGGCTTTTGCAGAAAAAGACCATGCTGAAAAGGTAGAGGCTTATGTGGATGCTTTGGGGACAAAAGAAGATTTCTTCAATGCTATTGTTCAGGAACGTGCCTGGGAATTTGGCGGAGAAAAGCATAGACGTTACGATTTGGCACGTTGGAATCTGTATGGAAAAACATTATATAATTTGTATTTCGATTGGATTGAATTGGGTAAAGTAGCCCGTACTAAGCAGTATGAAAATACGGAAACTCCTTTTGAAAATCCTACTTATGATGCACGCTTTGATTCTTATCCGGCTGTAGCCTATTATAAAATGGTACCGGCGGATAAAACGCTGTTCCCGGTATGTGTAGCCGAAACAATGGATTGGTACAAAGAAGGGGACATCAATTCTTATGATGAGGCGCTACCTGCATATCCTTCCCAAAATCCTTCCGGTTACTCGCGTGTAGATATGTGTGTTCAATATTGTACGCAAGTTAAAAACGCCAGTCCTCGCCGGTGGGAACCGTCTGCCCGTATTCTGCATTCTTTCTATGGCTATATTAATGCATCGAATGCCGGGGCTGTGAATCCCGAAACGGATCCGGTACGCTATTTGGTTCCTATACCGCCGGACGCATTGTCAAGCCATCAGGGATTATTGAAAAATTATTATGGATATTAAAACTAACAGTAGGATGAAAACAAAATATATAGTGCCGCTTTTACTTTTCTGTCTGTTTGCTTGTATAGCATGTGAAGACGAGACGACAGAGATGCCCCGTTTATTCAGACCTTCCTTTATTGCTTCGTCCTGTTTTGCAGAAAGCAATACTATAACGCTGGTTTGGAGAACATCCGGCGAAGCAACTTCATATACGGTAGAGCTTTCTCAGGATGCCATGTTTCAGCCGGAAAATATTGAAACACAGACAGTGGAGAAGCGGCAAATGTACGTTTGCGAATTTACGTTATGAGACTAAATTTTATGCCCGTGTCAGAGCTAATAATGAATCTCTTGCTATAACATCGAATTGGACGGAAATGGGTTCTTCCATTTCAACTTTGTCCCGTACTATTCCGAAATACTGTATGCTGTGGAAGGTTCGCAGATTAATGAGACTTCCGTGGAAATTAAATGGGTGGTATCGGAAAAAATCCGGTTGACGGATTGGCGATATGGGAAGAAGGAACTACAGAGGAAAAACAAATTAGTTTGGAAGATGCTTCTGCCGGACAATATACGATTACAGGATTAACTCCTCGTACTACTTATTATGTGGCTTTGACAAACAGTGCTGCACCGGAAGGAGCAGAAAAATATAATCAACAGAGATTTACCACTGCAGGAATGCCTACCGATGCAGTTGTGGTGGAAGATGGAGTTGATTTGATGGATAAGATTAAGGCCGGTATGGATGATACAAGTAAGCAGGCTCTTGTTTTCCAATTGAAGAATGGCGTTGATTATTACCTGACAACAGGCAGGGGAAGTCGCTGCGAAAACCAGCGATATTAAATTGACCAAAAGCATTGCTCTTCTTGCTAACCCGGGAGAACGTCCTACCTTGTACATTCGCGAGGGGGCTTCATTGTGAAACCGGAAGTTGGCAATATGCCGAATATTGAATATTTTATTGTTGATAATGTGAATATTAAGGAAACATGGACTGAGAGTAAGCCTAGTAAAGGTAGTAAAACACGTTTGTTGAATATAGGGAAACACAATACCGGTACTGATTTTACAATAGACAGATTTGAAATTACAAACTCGGATATAGTTTTACCATCTACCGTTTTAATGATGAGTGATGCCAGTGAAGGAGTAACCACAATCAACCATATCCGTATAGATAATTGTTTGGTTTCCGGTATTAATGATACAAAAAATGTAACAAAACAATTCGGTTTTATTCATGCTATAAATAAAGGCTCTAATGTATGGAATGATGTCTCCGTCACTAATTCCACATTCTATGAGTTCTATATTTCACCGGGTGTGTTTGGAGCACCTACTGCTGATATCCCTATTGCGGCCGGTAACAAAGTTGTTATTTCTAATTGTACTTTCTATAATTGGGGCTCAAATAAGGATGGCAAAAACACTTATAGGGCTGTTGGGAATTTCTCCAAATTGACTGCGCCGCTGAACTTGTCGGTAAGTAATTGTGTCTTTGGCAGCAGTAAAAGTAAAGTGCTTGATGCAGGCAGTATTAATTTAAATTCGAAAGTCAACTATTGTACATCGGATTTTGAAAAGATGTCTGATGCCGGTTTGACACTGATTTCATTGGATACGGATGATGCTTCATTATTCCGTAATGTTGAGGAAAATGATTTTACTGTAGTTGATGCAGAGTCAGTCATTTATAAATCAGAATACGGTGATCCCCGTTGGATTAAAGTTTTGGATTAATTATTTGTAAATTTAATACTCTAATTAATGAGATATAATATGAATTTGATAGGATTCTTTTGCCTTGCATGGGCTTTGTTGGCTTGCGGCCAAGATGAAGGGAAAGATAACCCTGGTGTTTCTTTCCCGGATTATGGTGAGGTACTGGCCTTTCCCGGTGCGGAAGGATATGGGCGGCATGCTACAGGTGGCAGAACGGGTGAAGTATATCAAGTAACGACTTTGGCAGATTCGGGCAGAGGTTCTTTACGTGATGCCGTCAGTAAGCCCAACCGTATTATTGTATTTAAGGTTGCAGGGGTAATCAAATTAGAGTCTCCTCTCGACTTCTCAAAGAACTTGGCAATTGCAGCACAGACAGCTCCGGGTGACGGAGTTGTCGTGTATGGCAACCGGGTTTCCTTTTCGGGAGCGGACAATTTGATATGTCGTTATTTACGTGTACGAATGGGCATGAACGGCCGTGAAGGTAAAGATGCAGTCGGTATCGCCTATGGTTCGGATATGATTTTCGACCATATGTCTGTAACTTGGGGACGCGATGAATGTTTCTCCATCAATGGAGATCCTAAAAAGCCCGCAGATCAGCCTCGGAATATCACGATACAGAACTCGTTCATAGGGCAGGGATTGCAACCTCATTCTTGTGGTGGACTTATCCAGACCACGATAAACGATGGAGTTACTTTGTACCGGAATCTGTATATAGACAATAAAACCCGTAATCCGAAAGTGAAAGGACTGAATCAGTTTGTAAACAATGTCCTTTATAATTGGGGAAACGGCGGTGCTTATATTATGGGAGATACTCAGCAGAAATCGGATGCCGATATTCGGAATAATTATTTTATAGTAGGAACTACAGATAATTACGATGGCAAGAAGTTAGGCGCAACGGCTCCCTTTACCCGATATAACGAGCATTTCAGCGCTTATTTGTCCGGTAACTTTTATGATGATAATAAGGATGGCTTATTGAATGGCCGTGAACTGGGACGTGCAGACTGCATGAAGAAGTCGGTTGTAGCAGGAGAGGAGATTATAACTTCTCCTACGTTCCTCGAACGTCCGTCCGATGTACATCCCGAAATAAAAGAACTGATGACTGCTCAGGAAGCCTACGAATGGATTGTTGCCAATGGCGGATCTTCCTTGCCCGTACGGGATGAGGTGGATGCCTATCTTATCGATGAACTGACTTCATTGGGGAAAAAGGGGCTGATTATCCATTCGGAGGAAGATATACCGACAAAGGGACCGGGTAATATAAAGTCGGCGGAAGCTCCTGCAGATACCGACAATGATGGTATGCCGGACGAGTTTGAAGACAAATACGGCCTTGATAAGAATGATCCGGCAGATGCCATGAAAGTAGCGTCTAATGGATATACGAATATAGAGAATTATATATTTCTGATTAAATAGAATACCGAATGATGATGAAAAAAGTTATGTCTTGTTTTTATAAGCATATTGCAACTGTGTAACGTGTCGGCAGGGGCGCAAACGAATGACAAAGTCAAGGAGATGGCAATGAAGATAGCTGATCGTATTTTGGCGTCCACGACTTATGAGTTTGTGGATAAGAAAAGCGGAAAGACCTATACATCCTTAAAGAATATGCCTTTGAATAAAGCGGTGAAAGTCAGGAGTAAATATCTTGATTGGCACTACACGAACGGAGTTACTAATATTGCTTTAATGGAATTGGGTAATAAGCTGGATAACTCCAAATACGAAAACTACGTATTGAAGAATATGAATTTCGTATTTGATGAGGACAATCAATCTTATTTCCGTAGATTGTATGAGGAAACGTTGAAGAATGAAGGATGGAAAGCGGTGAATGCCTTGAATTGGCACATGATTTATCGTAATAAACGTCTGGACGATAACGGGCCGATGGGAGCAAGTTTGATTGATTTGAGCCGGAAACATCCTAATGCGGCATTCCGGAAATATATTGAAAGTACCAATCATCATTTAATGTTCTCCGAACCCCGGCTTGCCGATGGCACTATTGCCCGATTGTGGCCGCACGTGAATACGGTGTGGGCCGATGATGCTTTTATGGCTCTTTCCTTTTTGGTAAGAATGGGAGAGATGACAGGAGATAATAAGTATTTCGATGATGCTGCCAATCAGATATTGAATTACACCCGCTATCTATGGTGTCCCGAGAAGGGAGTCTATTATCACTGTTATCATACAGACACGAAGATACACGGAGTAGCTCATTGGTCAAGAGCCAACGGATGGGTATTTATGGCAACGGCAGATTTACTGTCGAGAATGCCCGAAAATCATCCTATGCGCGAAGATGTCATTAAGAACTTCCGGATGCAGGCGGATGGGGTAATCCGTTATCAGGGCGCTAACGGATTATGGCATCAGTTGCTCGACAAACCAGATTCTTATGAAGAGATAACGGGAACGGCCATGTTTGTTTTCGGCATTGCCAAGGGAGTTAAAGAAGGATGGTTACATTCCGATTATATTTATGTGGCATGGGAAGGCTTGAAAGGTATGCTGACAAAAATCACCCCTGAAGGTGATGTTACCGCTATTTGTGCCGGTACGGGAATTATGCCTTCTTTATCATTTTATTATAATCGCCCTCAATGGAAAAACGACCCTATGGGTGAAGGACCTGTTTTAAGAGCATTGGTCGAGATGATTGATGCACCTGCTTATACGGAAATTAAAGCGGAACAGCAATATGACAAGATAAAATAGAGGTTGTATCTCTTGGTTACAGCAACTAACGTTTTTTATTCTCGTAGATTATATTTGGTTGAAACCTTAGAATTCAAAAAGCAGGAAAAGCTCATCCTATCTTTCTCTGATTATTGATTCTAAGGTTTTCTTTTGGTTGAGGCCAAATATCCTCTATGCTTTTCGTAAAACTGTATACCGAAACAGTTCCGAACCTTTTTTAATATTTCTACAAGGTTATTACAGCGATGCGCTATACTTTATCAGCGCATAGCCGCCTACTACCTGCATTGCCATTCCCGGCAGCCCGATACGGAAATCCTGTACGGCTTGGAAGAAGCTGCCCACCATAGCCCATTCGCCCAAAGTACCTGCTACCTGATAGAACAGTACAACGGCCAATAGGATAGGTAGAGAGATACGGTTGAAACGATGTGCTGCCCAGCCGGCTGCTGCTGCCAGTAATACGGACTTCAACAGAATGGCGGGAAGCACTGCCGGAAGAGGCATCCCGAACAGCAGTGAATTGATTATCGGAGAAAGGATCGCAGTCAGCAATCCTACCTTCCAGCCGAATTTGTATGCACCGATTAAGGTGAAGAAATAGATGGGCAACCATGTGATACCGCCTTGCGGTATAAGGTGGAAAAGCTGGGGCAGTGCCATATTGCCTGCAATGAACAATGCGGCCATTAAGTAAGTTCTTGCATTGCTGTAATCCAGCGAATAGAGTTTTACAGTTTTTGTTTCCATGTTCTTATTGTTTATAAAATAATCTTATTCATTTATCGGGTAAATTGTATTGGTCTGTCGGATAATCTTTATCGGCTAATCAAACAATCTGTTTTATACTCACAAAGTTATAACTATTATTTCAAACCAATACGGTCTTGACAACAGTAATGCCTGATTTTGTCAGAAATTGATATTCACTCCGCCCATAACGGTTGCCTTAGGCATCGGAAAGCCGTCGTTTATTTCGTAACGTTGCGCCAGCAGGTTTTCCCCTCGTACAAAGACATCGGCATAGCGGCATACACGATAATTGGCACGCAGGTTCCAGAGAACAAAACTTTCTTTCTTCTCCTTGCCTTTGCTTACGTTGGTATAGAGGTCTTTTATATATTGCACTCCGGTTGACACTCCCCAGCGGCCTCGCGTAAAGTCAACGCCTGCATAGAGTTTATGTCCGGGAGCGGCAATCACCGGATTCTCCATGTGCAGCCAACTGTAATTGGCATTTGCCTGCCAGTGCGGGGTAATGCGGTAACCGATATTGGCTTCAATGCCCCGGTTTTCAATCTTGCCGGTATTTACGTTCTTGGGCTTGCCGTCCGTAGGAACGGTCATAATCATATTGTCGCCGTCAATGTAGTAGAGGTTTATGCCGTAAGACAAAGTGCCGTCCAACACCCGTTGCGAGAAAGACAACTCGTAGCTCATCAGGCTTTCCGCCATTAAATCCGGGTTCTGTGGCGGAAACATGTACATCTCACGGATGGTGGGGTTACGGAATCCCTTGCTCACCATTGCTTTCACTTCCATCTGTCGGGGCAAGTGGAACGAAAGGCCGCCCTGCGGAATCCATTCCGTGCCTACGTGCGAATGGTGGTCTACACGGATGCCCGCATCCAGAGAGAGCCATTCGCCGAGGTCTTGACGGAAGTCTACATATCCGGCAAATTCATCCATTTGCTTGTCTACACCCGGAACACGTTCGCCGGTAGACACCATGCGGTTCCATGATTCGCCGCCGAAGTGCTGATAGTCGAAACCCGTGGTCAGACGGTTGCCGGCGAAAAGCGTTACGCTCTGATACCACGACACGCCCAGCATGCGGTCTTTGGAGTTGAAATGGGATTCCTGCGGCGTACCGCCGGGATGATAGCCGTCATTGATTTTATGGCGTCCCCAGTTATAGAAGAAACTCAAGGCGCCGGAGCTCTTTTCATAATGGTTTTCGAGAGCGAGCGAAGTCATGCCGCGCGTGATGCGGGAGTCATTGTCTATGTACGGATTACCGGCTTCGCCCGGATTGGAGGCCTTGAACTGCGTGATGTTTACATCGCCCCACAGTTTCCAGGAATCGTTGAAGTCATATCCCAGCTTGGTATAGCCGCCGTATTGCTCAAACTCCATATTGTCGCGATGCCCATCGGTACGGTTGTAAGAGCCGGTGACAACGCTGCTGAAACGCCCTTTCCTGATGCGGTTGGAAACTTCCGTCTGCAATGTGTTGTAGGAGCCGTAGCCGATTTGCGCATGGGTCTTAACCCCGTCTTCCTGCATCTTGCGGGTTACGATATTGATAACGCCACCCATGGCGTTGGAACCATACAGCACCGAGGCAGGGCCGCGAAGCACTTCCACCCGGTCGGTCAGCATGGTCTGATAGGCATCGGCAATGGGATGTCCCATTAATCCCATATATTGGGGATGGCCGTCAATCAGCACCAGCAAACCAGCCGTAGGGCTGCCGCCGATGCCGCGCAGGTTCATTCCGCCTGCTGCTCCCGTGGACACGCCGTATCCCATGATGCCGCGGCTTGTAGCGAACAGTCCGGGCACTTGCTCTGTCAGTGCAGGTAGTACGGATGGTTGGAAACGTCGCTCCAACACCTTGCGGTTCACTACGGAGATGGTCATCGGCAGATGCCGTATATCCGTTTCGTTTCTTGTTCCGGTTACTACCACTTCATCTATAGTCAGGTTCCGGGCAATGCGCGCGCTGTCCTTTGCAGCCTGCGCAAATCCCGCCATTGTCCAAAGGCCGGCTATCGAAAGGAGTAATATGTTTTTTTTCTTCATTCGTATCGCTTTCTTCATTATTTGCTCCGCCAAAGATAGGGCGTATTTTCTTTTTCCGTTTGTATTATAATCTCTCTTGTTTGAGATTTTCTACAAACCGGTCTATTTCCTGTAACTTTTGGGGTATATCGATGCTTTGAGGACAGTGCGGGTTGCATTGGTCGCATCCTGTACAATGGCTTGCCTGGCGGAGCTTCGGTACGCTGCGGTCATAACCGATGAGGAAGGCGCGGCGAGCTTCGCGATAGTTCTCATCCCGGCTGCTTTTGGGTATATTGCCCTCGTTGACGCAGCGGTTGTAATGCAGCAGAATGGCGGGAATGTCCAGTCCGTAGGGACAAGGCATGCAATACTTGCAGTCGTTGCACGGGATGATAGGATAGGTAAGCATTACCTGCGCCGTATCTTCCAGCAGAGCCAGTTCTTCTTCCGTGCAAGGGTCGAGGGGGGAATAGGTGCGGAGATTGTCCTGCAGATGTTCCATATACGTCATGCCGCTCAGTACCGTCAGTACCTTGGGGAAGCTCCCGGCAAAGCGGAATGCCCAGGAAGCCACACTCTCTTGCGGGCGATGTTGTTTCAGGCGTGCCACCAAGTGGTCGTTCAGTCTGGATAGCCGTCCTCCCAGCAGCGGTTCCATGATAATGGCGGGAATGTCGCGTTTAACGAGTTCGCCATACAGATATTCGGCATTGACATTATTGCCCGAAGCATGCCGCCAGTCGGCATAGTTGAGTTGGATTTGCACGAAATCCCAGTGTATGCGGTCGTGCATGGCCAGTATTTCATCGAACACGTCCGTTGTTCCGTGAAACGAAAACCCCAGGTTCCGGATACGCCCGGCCTTGTGTTCTTCCATCAGAAAATCAATCATACCGTTGTCGATGTACCGTGCCCGGAATGTCTTGATGCCGCCATTGCCGACGGAGTGCAACAGATAATAATCGATGTAGTCCACTTGCAGGTCCTCGAACGATTTCCGATACATGGCAATTGAATTCTCGCGGGTGTAATTGGAAAAGTTGGACAGTTTGGTGGCTATCAGGAACTTTTCACGCGGATGGCGTTTCAGTGCTATTCCCGTTGACTTCTCCGACCAACCCTGCACATACACGGGCGATGTGTCGAAATAGTTCACGCCGTGGGCGATGGCATAGTCAATCAGTTCGTTGACCGCTTCCTGGTCTACCTCATCTCCGTTTCCGTCAGCCCGCTTCCGGGTAGGCCAGCGCATGCAGCCGTAGCCCAATAAGGATACCCGGTCGCCCGTGGTGGGATTGGTACGGTACACCATCTTATCGATAGGAATTTCACCCAAAGCGGCCGATTCGCTGTCCGAACGGTTGTTCTTGCCGGAGCAGCCATACAGTGCGGCTGCCGATGCAAACGTCCCTGCGCCGGCAAGCTTGAAGAAGTCCCGGCGGTTTATCTTGCTGTTATTCTTATTATTCTTCTCTTCCATAGTTACTCGTATTTATTCTTCTCGATGCTGTCTGTTGTCCAGAACGTATCGAAGATTTTCCTTTATCGTTTTGTCATCTGATTCTCACACCGTTCTGTGCATGATATGTCCTTCCACATAGATTGCGCTGAACGGGCGTGCCGGACACAGGTTCTCACATGCGCCGCAGCCGATGCAGCGTTCGGTATTGACAACGGGTATTTTGGGGGATTGCGGATTTCCGGAGTCCGAAGCCACCATTTGTATGGCGCCGACCGGGCAGTGGCGAGCGCAGTTGCCGCACTCCACCTTATCGGTGATGCAGATGCAATTCTCCTTTATCCATACGGCATGACCTATCTGGATGGCCGATTTGTCGGCTTTCGTTATCGGCCGGATAGCACCTGCCGGACAAACTTCCGAACACTTGGTACATTCGGGACGGCAGTAGCCGCGCTCGTAGGACATTTCCGGCTGCATCAGCCGTGTCAGGTCGGAAGAGGGGCGCAGCACCTGGTTGGGACACACCACAGCGCATAGCTGGCAAGCCGTACAGTGTTGTGCAAAGTTGCGTGCGCTTAACGACCCCGGAGGAGTAATGGCGGCGGCACGTGCGGGTATCTTCTTGTCTTCGATGACGGCCAGTCCGCCGTCTACTTTCTTCTCTTGCGCCTTTAGAGCGGCGGTAGTGGCCAATACTGCCGTTGCCGAGAGGAATGCGCGCCGGGTATCATCTGCCGGTCCGGTAGAAGTTGTTGTACATTGAGTCTGATTCCGGGCGGATATTTTCGCAGCATCCGCTTTATGACGGCGGCGGGTGTAGGTGATGGCTCCCTGTCTGCATTTATCCAGGCAGTCCATGCATGCCACGCAACGGCTGTAATCAATTTCGTGGGTTTTGGAGTTGATGCACGATGCCTTGCAGTTGCGTGCGCAAAGTCCGCAGCCGTTGCACTTCTCGGTATCTATGACCGGTTTGAAAAGAGAATACCCGGACAGGAAACCGAGCACCGTACCTACCGGACAAATCGTGTTGCAGTACGTACGTCCGCCTCGCCATGCCAATATGATGAGCACGACAAAAGTAAGGGTCGCAATGATGAAGGTAGGCAGGCTTTTCATCCATACCTCTGTTTCATAAAAAGCGTAGCTGTCCGCCCGTTCCGCCAGATATGCCAGCAGATTATTGCCCCACTGATAGACGGGAGCGAAGAGATTGGAAGCGATGCGCCCGTAAGAGCTATACGGTTCGAGCAGCGAAGCAACCGCATGAAAGCGCACGCCTGCAACGAGGGTCACGGCAAACACAGCCAACATTCCGTAACGCAGCCATTTCCTGGCGGGAGAATAGCGGAAACGGTTTTTCTTCCGCTTGCCTGCAAACCGGGAAATGACATCCTGAAATACGCCGAGCGGGCAGATAACGGAGCAATAGACGCGTCCGAACAGCAGGGTCAATGCAACAAGCAGCAGTACCACGCCTGCATTCAGTGCGAGCAGTGCGGGGAGGAACTGTATTTTCGCCATCCAGCCCATCCAGCCGTGCAGCGTTCCGGTGAAATCGAGGAACAGGAGCGTGACGAGTGCAAAGAATACAATTGCAAGTGTCAGTCTGATAGTACGTAACATAGTCATAATAGTTTTATCATTGCAAAAATAAGGAGTTTATAATTAGTTTGTGTATATGGATTACGTTTGTTTTTACCGATTTTACAGAAAAAAGCTTATTTCTTGTTCAATTCCTGTTTCTTTCAGAAAATCTCGGTCGTGTGAGACTGCAAGTACGGTACCTTGATAGTTACGTATCGTAGCTGTGATGATTTCAATACTTTCGATGTCCAGATTATTGGTGGGCTCGTCCAGAATAAACAGGTCGGGAGTGTTATCGGCAATCATCAGACAGCAGAAGGCAAGACGCATTTTCTCACCGCCGCTTAATTTGCTGCAAGGCTTGTTCCAGACGTCCTGCGGGAAAAGGTAACGGTTTAAGATGGTCTTTGTTTCATGCTCCGGCAGATGCCGCAGATTGAAGCGCTTCCGCTTGTTCCGAAAGGGTATATTCATTTTGGATAAGGGAGTACTCCTGATCCAGATAAATATAGGTAAAGTCTGCACGCTCTATCGTTCCGCCGGTCGGTGTCAGTTCGCCGGTAATCAGTTTCAGCAGGGTTGTTTTGCCGCTGCCGTTATCACCTTTAATGCAGAACCGGTTGCCGCTGCGTAGCTGAAAGCTGAGCGGAACCGTCCAAAGGTTTGTGTTGCTGTCCGGATAATGAAAGTTGATATTCTGTGCCGTGACGAGTATTTTGCCTATATGCAATGCCGAAGCATTGAAGTCGGTTTTCAGCTTGTTTGTTTGCGGCAGGGAGCCTTTCAGGTTTGTTATTTCCTGTTGAATCTTGTCCGTTTTTTCGGCATGGACATTGCTGAGTTTGCTACTGCTGTTTTCGGCATGATTCTTCAGGCCGCCCAACAGGATACGTGGAATACCTTTCTTTATGGAAGCCTTTTCGCCTCGTGTGTTTTGTCTGGCTTTCCGTTCTTCCATTTCACGGGCGGTCTTGCGGGCGAGGCGCAAGGCCTTTTCTTTTTCTTCCAACTGCTGTTGCAGGGCATTGCGGTGCACTTCCTTCTGTTCTTTGTAAAAGTCGTAATTGCCGCCGTAGCAAGCCAGTCCGTTGCGGGAGAGTTCGCAAATGGCGGGTAACAGATTTAGCAGAGTACGGTCGTGACTGATAACGAGCACCGTAGCCGAAGTGCGGTGTACGAAATCATACAGACGTTTCCGCCCGGCAGTATCCAGGTGATTGGTCGGTTCGTCCAGCAGTAGGGTGTCCGGTTCTTTCAGTTCCATGCCGGCAAGGAACAGGCGTGTTTTCTCTCCGCCGCTAAGCCCCTCTAACGGGCGTAAAAGAGAGATACCGTCCAAATGCCAGGCGTGGAGAACGGCTTGGGTGCGCTCTTCGATATTCCAGTCGTCGTCGAGCCGGGCAAAGTGTTCTTCCGCTGCATCACCGTTCAGAATGGCATGGAGTGCAGTTAGCTTGCGGTCTATGCCTAATACCTGCGCAACCGTCCGGTCGTCATATTGTCCGAAATGCTGGGGCACATAGTAAAGATGTCCGGAACAATGCACACTACCGGTGCCCGGCGATGCTTCTCCCGCAAGGATACGCATCAGGGTGGACTTTCCGCAACCGTTATTGCCTGTCAGCGCGGTCTTTTCTCCGGAATTGATAATCAGATTGAGGTTGGAAAACAAAACTTCCTTATCAGTATGGGTATAGCTAAGGTCTTTAATAATGATACTCATAAATTTACTGTGTTTAGGGTAGATAACATAGGTGTCTGTACGACACACTTTCAACTCTTGTAAGGCTGTGGGGAACAGACAAACACAGTAAAGGCTAAACATATCCTTTTTGAGTGATGCTCAGCGTTCTGATATGAAAAGCATATATAAAGTGATGTTTACCGAAATGTGCTGTCTTTATTTGGATATTCTCATTGGTGGTGGTATTTGTTGGTTAGCGGTTGCAAAGGTAGGTATTTGTTTTATAACATGGAAGACGCATCGAACGAAAGCGGCAGCAATGCGCCCACACTTCTCAATTCATAAATGCCTTTTTCGCCGGACAGCAGTATGCGCATGGGACGTTTGAAACGTTTTTCCGTTTCGAGCATTACCTGCCGGCAGGCGCCGCACGGGGGAATCGGTTCTTCCAGGAACTCGCCGCGTTCGTTGCGGGCGGCTATGGCAAGTGTCTCCACAGCCTGGTCGGGATATTGGGAGTTGGCATAGAACAAAGTGGTGCGTTCCGCGCAAAGCCCCGACGGATAGGCTGCATTCTCCTGATTGGTTCCGGTAACGATGATATTGTTTGCCAACCGGGCGGCTGCGCCTACCGAGAAGTGCGAGTAGGGGGCATAACTGCGGTAAGTTGCCTGCCGGGCGGCATCCAGGAGCTCGCGGTCGGCGGCATTCAACTCTTCGTATTCGTATATCTTGATGGCAATCTGTATGTTCAGGTCCTTCATAGAATAATGGTTTATTGTAATTAATGTTACAAAGATAGGAAAGAGATTGGTTTTTTCAATTCTTTTGCAGACTTTTGTGTCAAATTCAACACCCGAAGCATGAAACCTATATTCAGACTGACTGCTATCATAGCACTTCTCCTTATTTGCGTGGCTGTGCAGGCACAACGCAGAAATTCCCGTTACAACGAATATATCAAACAATATGCCCCGCTTGCCGTGGAGCAGATGAAGGAACATAAGATACCCGCCAGCATCACACTGGCACAAGGCCTGCTGGAGAGCGGTGCGGGACAAAGCGCACTGGCACGCAAGAGCAACAACCACTTCGGCATAAAGTGCCATAGCGACTGGCGCGGGCGGAGAGTGTACCACGACGACGATGCCAAAGGAGAGTGCTTCCGCGCCTATCGCCACCCGAAGGACTCCTACGAGGATCACTCGCTCTTCCTGAAACGTGGCGCACGCTATGCTTTCCTGTTTAAGTTGAAGATTACCGACTACAAAGGCTGGGCGCGCGGCCTGAAAAAAGCGGGATACGCCACAGACCCTTCCTATGCCAACCGCCTGATAACCATTATCGAGGACTACGACCTGTATAAGTACGATAGCCGCGGTATGAGCAAGCGCGAGGCCCGCAAGTGGGAGAAAGAACTGAAGAAGAAACCCTGGCTTGCCAACCCGCATCAGGTGTATATTGCCAACGACATTGCCTACGTTGTGGCCCGCGACGGCGATACTTTCCAGTTCCTGGGCAAAGAGTTCGACATCAGTTGGCGCAAACTGGTGAAGTATAACGACCTGCATAAAGAGTACACCTTAGAGGCAGGCGACATCATCTATCTGAAAGACAAGCGTAAGAAAGCCGCCAAACCTCATACCGTTTATATTGTAAAAGACGGCGATTCCATGCATTCCATTTCGCAGAAGTACGGCATCCGTCTGAAGAATCTGTATAAGATGAACCGCAAGGATGCGGAATATGTGCCCGAAGTAGGGGACAGACTGCGCCTGAGATAACGTTCCGGAAAGATTATCGTAAGTGCTTGATGCTCATAAGAAAGTATGTACCGGGAAATACCTCGGCTTGGTACGCGGAGTACCAACCGTTGGTATCTCTCGTACCACAGTGCGGTATTCGTAGTACCACAGTGTGGTACATGCCGTACCAAAGAGTGGTATGACAAGTACCAACGCGTGGCATGACAAATACCAAAGGGGGAAACGGACGCTGAGGTGAGGAGTTTTCCCTGTTATCCCCTGTCGTTTATATTTCTTCCGCCGTACCATTGTGCTTTCTCTTCCGTCTGTTTCTTCTTTTCGTACAGTGCAGCTATCCGAAAATGTACAGAGTGTCCGAAAACGGACACTCTTCTTTTTGCCTTAACGCTTGTTTTCAATGATTTATGTTTTTGGCACGGATTTGGCAAGTATAAGGGCGAAGAATCGCAGGCTGTCCGTTTACGCAACAGGACGGCAGCAACGTAAAACGGTAAATAAAGACAGAAAATATGGATAGAGAGATTCCGAAAGAAGTTCGTAACAAAGAGCGTAACAAGAAAATCATTCGTTATGGCGGCATGGGCGCTGCGGGTATCGTCGTTATCAGTGTGCTCATCTCATTGATGCGCACGGGGGTGAAGGAGAAGGACATCGTATTCTCCCAGGTAAGTACAGGCACGATTGAAGTCAGCGTAAGCGCTTCCGGCAAGGTGGTTCCTGCCTTTGAGGAGATTATCAACTCGCCCATCAACACCCGTATTCTGGAAGTATATAAGAAAGGCGGCGACAGCGTGGATATAGGCACGCCCATCCTGAAGCTGGACTTACAGAGCGCCGAAACCGACTACAAGCAGAAACTCGACGAGGAGCAGATGCGCAGCTACAAGCTGAAGCAGCTCAAGCTTGAGAATATGACCAAGCTGAACGACCTGGAGATGAAGATAAAAGTCTCCGCCATGCAACTGAACCGCAAAAAGGTGGAGTTGCGCAACGAGCAATACCTCGACAGCCTCGGTTCGGGTACTACCGACAAAGTGCGTCAGGCAGAGTTGAGTTATAACGTGGCGGAGCTGGAATACGAACAGTTGAAGCAGCAGTACGCCAACGAGAAGGAAGTGCTGGATGCCGAATATCAGGTACAGGAGCTGGACTTCAGCATCTTCAGAAAAACGCTTGCCGAAACGAAACGCACGCTGGACGATGCGCAGGTCCGCTCGCCCCGCAAGGCAATCCTCACTTACATAAACAACCAGATCGGTGCGCAGGTGGCGGAAGGTTCGCAGATTGCCGTCATCTCCGATTTGAGCCACTTCAAGGTAGAGGGCGAGATAGCCGACACGTACGGCGACCGTATTGCCGCCGGCGGCAAGGCGATAGTCAAGATAGGCAGCGAGAAGCTGGAAGGTACGGTGAGCAGCGTCACTCCGTTGTCCAAGAATGGTGTTATTTCCTTCACCGTACAGTTGAATGAGGACAACAACCGCCGTCTGCGCTCCGGCCTGAAGACGGACGTATATGTGATGAACGCTGTGAAAGAGGACGTGATGCGCATAGCCAACGCCTCTTACTACGTGGGTCGCGGGGAGTACGAACTGTTTGTACGCAATTCCGACAAGGAGATTGTGAAACGCAAAGTGCAGTTGGGCGATTCCAACTTTGAGTTTGTGGAAGTTATTGGCGGCTTGCAACCGGGCGATGAGGTGGTGGTGAGCGACATGAGCCAATATAAGAACAAGAATAAGCTGAAACTGAAATAACAATTAAATACCTATCATTATGATTAAGTTAACTGGCATCAACAAGATTTATCGTACCAACGAGATTGAAACCGTAGCGTTGGAGAATGTGAACCTCGAAGTGAACAAGGGGGAATTCCTCAGTATCATGGGACCTTCCGGTTGCGGTAAATCTACTTTGCTGAATATTATGGGTTTGCTAGATGCGCCTACCGGTGGCACGATTGAAATAGCCGGTACCAAGGTGGACGGCATGAAGGACAAGGAACTGGCGGCTTTCCGTAACCGGAAGCTGGGCTTTGTGTTCCAGTCTTTCCATTTGATTAACTCGCTGAATGTGCTGGACAACGTGGAGCTGCCTTTGCTGTACAGAAAGGTATCGTCCAAAGAACGTCGCCGCCTGGCAGAGGAAGTGTTGCAGAAAGTAGGCCTGAGCCACCGCATGCGCCACATGCCTACACAGCTCTCCGGCGGTCAGTGCCAGCGTGTTGCCATCGCACGCGCCATTATCGGCAATCCGGAGATAATCCTCGCCGATGAGCCTACCGGTAACCTGGACTCCAAAATGGGAGCGGAAGTGATGGAGCTGCTGCATCGACTGAACAAGGAAGACGGGCGCACCATCGTAATGGTAACCCACAATGAAGAGCAAGCCAGACAGACCTCAAGGACAATCCGCTTCTTCGACGGCCGTCAAGTAGAATAACCCCCATAATCCATAACTTATAACTCATAACTCAAAAATGCAGACCATTCGCCAAGCTTTTTATACTTTTACGGCAGAACCCGTTGCTGAGTACCATATTCATATTAGGTACGGCATTTGCCATTACCATGATTATGGCGATTGTGATTACCTGGCAGATGAAATATGCCGACATCGAGCCGGAAGTGAACCGTAACCGCTCTCTCTACATAAGCAAGATGCATTTGCAGGGCAAGGAGAACAAGAACTGGAATAATTATACAGCCTGTTCGCCGGCTTTCATGAAGAACTGTGTGCAGCCGTTGCCCGAAGTAGAGGCCTGTACGGCATTTGTTCCGGCAACGGTCGCCCTGGTTTCCATGCCCGACGGCACTAATGCGGTGAAAGTGGATGCTATGGAAACCGACCCGGGATTCTGGAAAGTGTTCCGGATGCAGTTTGTCGCAGGACGGGGATTCGATGATTCCGACCGGGGCGGTGATGTGTCCGCCATTGTCGTGGCTGCTTCTGTGGCGCGGAAACTGTTCGGCACTACGGATGCAGTAGGCAAGACGGTGCTGCTGAACCGTAACGAAGCGCGTATCTGCGGGGTGGTAAAGGATGTTTCGGTCATTGCGAAGGATGCTTATGCGCAAGTGTGGCGCATGTATCCCGCCAAGTTGCAGGATGCCACTTCCATCTGGAGTTATGCCCAATCGCATACGGTGGTGGCGCTGGCACGTTCTTCCGAAGATATTCCGGCCATCAGGCAGGGAATAGCGAAGCGGGTGAAGGACATCAATGCCGTACAGGCCGAAACGCTGATGGACATTATGGAACAGCCCGATGAAATCGTGGCGCATGTCAACCATGTGTGGGCCAACGTGGGGCCGGATTTGCGGATGTTGTACATACAGTACGCTCTGGCATTGCTCATTGTTCTTTTAGTGCCGTCGCTCAATCTGTGCGGCCTGAGCAACAGCCGTATGCAGCAGCGCATCAGCGAACTGGGCGTGCGTAAGGCATTCGGAGCGACGCGCGGCGTACTCATAAGGCAGATCTTGAATGAAAACCTCGTACTGACTCTGATTGGCGGAGCGGTGGGGCTGGTGTTCAGCTATCTGGCCGTGTACGGCATGCGTACGTGGCTGTTCACCAATAATCAGAACACCGGCACTTCCGGCGAGTTCGACCTGAGCATGTCGGTACTGTTCAGCCCTACGGTGTTCTGTCTGGCATTCCTTTTCTGTCTGGTCATCAACCTGCTGAGCGCAGGCCTGCCTACATGGCTTGCCGCACGGCACACAATTGTGGATTCTTTGAACGATAAATAAAGCGAGATTGATTATGAAATTCATAGTACATAACTTACGTATGATTCGGGCGCGTCTCCGCAGTAACGGATGGGTGCTTGCAGAATTGTTTCTGGTATTTATCGTGATGTGGTTTCTCTGCGATTCGCTGGGATGCCTGAAGTATACGTTCTATCGCCCGTTGGGCTATAACATAGACCATGTGTACCAGCTTTCAATGATTAAGGGCGGTGAAAGCCGGGACAGCAGCATGACGAGTGCGGACAAATACCTGGGCATCCTGCAGAAGCTCGAAAGGGAGCCTGCGGTTGAAGTGGCCGCCCTGTCGTATTGGAGCCTGCCGATGAGTGGCAATAATTCCTATAACTCGCTGGCTGTGCAGGATACCATCGGCTGTGCAGTGCGCATAATAAACGCTACCGGGGGATATACGCGGGTATTCCGCATGAAGGAAGATGCCAAACGTCCGTTTGCGGCAATGCCTGTGAGGGGTGATGTCACATCCGGCAATTATGTGATGTTGAGCGAGGGTGCGGCCGACTATTATAAGGAAAGAGTACCCGGCTTCTCTTTGGATACTCCCTTGAGCTGGTACGGAGATTCCGCGAACGTGGTAACACAGTGCGGCATGATCGGCAGTTTCCGTTCCTATCGCTATGGGGCAGATGCAGAGTGGGCTTTCCGGAGAATTGACGAGAATGTGATACGGACCGAATTGCGGGATGATGGAGCGCAGATTGTTTTCCGCGTGAAGGAAAACATGGACTCTCCCGATTACCGGAGCAAGTTTCTGAAAGAGATAGCCCCGCATCTGGACACCGACAATATGTTCATAGCCGACGTTGTGCCTTATACGGAGCAGCAATATCAGTTTGAAGTGATGAAAGGCGATGTGGATAAGGTGAATACGCAAACGGTTGTGGTGGTATTCCTGTTGGTGAATGTGTTCCTGGGGCTGATAGGCACTTTCTGGTTCCGCACCCGTAGGCGCCGCAATGAAATAGCTTTGCGGCTTGCCATGGGCAGCACGAAGAAGCAGATATTCTGCCTGCTCATGGGGGAGGGATTGCTGTTGCTGACTCTTGTTACGCTGCCCGCCATGATTGTCTGTTATAACGTGGGCATTGCCGAATTTACAATGGGACATACGGAACTGATTACCACCTGGCCGGTGAAATGGAGCTTCCTGCGTTTTCTGCTGGGCTCGTTGGGTGCATGGCTGCTGATAGCGCTGATGGTGGTGATTGGAATATGGTTCCCGGCACGGCAGGCTATCAAGATACAGCCGGCAGAGGCGTTGCACGAAGAATAGAATGTGAAACAAAATAAAAAAGAAGAAATATGAGAACTGATATAGCGGGTGTTATCATTGCATTGGTATTGGCCTTTGCAGGTATGCTAAGTGTTTGTGCACAAGATGCAAAAGTAAGTGAAGTACGTAAGGTGGATGCTTTCTCGTCCATTGAGATAACCTCTGTGGGGACAATTCATTTTACACAGAGTGATACTTATTCTTTCAGGATTGAAGGCAGGGAGAGGTACGTGAAGAATACGCAGACCACAGTGAAGGACGGCCGTCTGCTGATAGGTTTCAAGGACGGGAAAAACAAGCGCAGGAGCAATCAGAAGGATGGCGTGACTATCTGGATTTCGGCTCCCGACTTGAAGGAGGTGGAGTTTACCGGTGTAGGCGAATTCAAATGTGAGAAGCCCTTGAAGCTCGATGCCGTGTCATTCGAGATAAAAGGTGTGGGTGAAGTGAATGTCTCCGACTTGACGTGCAACGAGCTGAAAGTTGCCTTGCGCGGAGTAGTCAGCGCCGATATTCATGTAACCTGCGACTATTTGTCCGCCAAAATGGGTGGTGTGGGCAGTGTCACTTTGAGCGGAAGCGCCGGACGCGCTGATATTTCCAAAGGAGGCATAGGAGGCGTAAATACAGATAATTTAAAAATAGGCCGTTGAGATGATAAAGCAATATTTCATACAAGCATGGGCGCAACTTCGCCAGCAACCGCTGATTAGTGCGGTCAGTATAGCCGGTACTGCGCTTGCCATCTTCCTCATTATGCTGGTGGTGATGATGCAGCAGGTAAAGGTTGTCCCTTTTGCACCCGAAAGTAACCGTGACCGCTTCCTGCACGTCAAGTGGATGAGTATCTCCAACTCAAATTGGGGAGACGGCACAAGTAACGGACCGATGAGCGCACAGACTGCCCGCGAATGTTTCCAGTTGTTGAAGACACCGGAAGCCGTTACTATTTATACTGTTTTTCCTATATCCACTCCTGTATCTCTGCCGGGCAGTCCGGCGATCAGTGTGGACTTGCGACAAACGGACGACATCTTTTGGCGCGTATTTGACTTCTCCTTTATTGGTGGAAAGCCTTATGATAAAGCAACATTCGATGCAGGTCAACCGGTGGCTGTACTTACGGAGAGTGTGGTGCGCAGCCTTTTCGGCACGACGGATGCCGTGGGGCGCGAGTTTCTTCTCAATCATGCGCCTTACCGCGTTGCCGGTGTCGTGAAAGATGTGTCTACGCTGGCCGACTGCGCTTACGGACAGGTATGGGTCCCGTATACTTCTACGGGAATGGATAAGGAGGCTTGGAACGACCGGCACATGGGAATGATGAGTTGTACGATGCTGGCGCGCAGCCGGGATGATTTCCCCGCTATACGCCAGGAAGCGGAACGCCGTAAATCAGAGTATAATACGCTTATCGGAGAGAACGGCTGGAAGCTGATTTACCGTAACCGCCCTTACGACCAGGAAAAGAATGCCATTGCTTTCGGCGCTAATATCGAGCCGGATGTGAATGCGGCGCGCCGTCAGCGGATTATGATCTTTGTTATTCTGCTGATAGTGCCTGCCATCAATCTTTCGAGCATGACACAGAGCCGCTTGCGTCAGCGGGTATCGGAAATCGGAGTGCGCCGTGCTTTCGGCAGTACACGGATGGAGCTGATTGGGCAGATTGTGGCGGAGAATCTGGTAATGACTTTATTGGCGGGTGTTGTCGGTTTGCTGTTGAGCGTGGCCTTTGCATACGTGGGCAACACGTTGCTTTTTGCGCAGGAATTCAGTCAGACTTTGAACCCGCCGGAAGTGGATGCTTCCATTCTGCTTCATGCTTCCACCTTTGGGTGGGCGTTGCTGTTCTGCTTTGTGCTGAATCTGATGAGCAGCGGTTTCCCGGCATGGAAGGCTTCCCGCATCGGGATAGTGAACGCATTGGGAGGACGGTTGCATTAAACGCTTGTCGCTAACTATTAATTATGGAAAGAAATGACTAAGAAACTTTTGGTACAGATAAAGAATGAATGGCGCAATAACCTGTGGCTGGCGTTGGAATTGCTGGTTGTAAGTGTTGTGATGTGGTTTGTGGTGGACTATCTTTATACGCGTATGGCAACTTATCTGGAGCCGCGGGGCTTCGACATCAGCCATTGCTACCTTATCGAAATGGGAAAGCTTACCGATAAGAGTCCCGATTATATCCCGAACCAGACCGATGAGCAGGAAGATGCCGATATTCTTGAACTTGTGGACCGTCTGTGCCGTCGTCCGGAGATAGAGGCGGTGAGTCTTTCGCAAAACTCATATCCATATAATGGCAGTAACTCCACAGATCTGGTGCAGTACGATACGCTGGTCTCCGGTAATTGGACGATACGCCGTTTGGTGACTCCCGATTTTGTGCGTGTGTTCCGTTATCAGGGCACACGTGGCGAGACGCCCGAACAGCTTGCCGGGATGTTGGAAAGGGGAGAGTTCCTTGCTTCCGACAACCTTTACCGGAAGTACGGCCGTCCGCTGACGGAATTCGTAGGCAAGAGCTTCCGGCTTTTCGGCGATACGATACAAACCTACCGGTTGGGAGCGGCCTTGAAGGATGTACGTTACAATGATTTCGAGCAGGCCCGCGATTCGTATACCTTTCTTTATAAACTCGATTGGTATGATACGGGATTGGAACTCTGTGTCCGTGTCCGCGAAAATCAGGACCATGATTTCATCCAACGCCTGAAAACGGACAGTGAGAAACAGTTCCGCATCGGCAATATCTTTATCTCCGAAATACGTTCTTTTAAGGACATCCGCCGTAATTTCCAGCAGACATGGAGCAATGACCTGCGCAATTACGTAATGGGTATGGGATTTCTGTTGCTGAATATATTTCTGGGACTGCTCGGCACTTTCTGGTTCCGTACCCAGCAACGCCGTTCGGAGATTGCCCTGCATAAGGTGCATGGAGCATCGGACATGAGTATTTTCACCCGTCTGATAAGCGAGGGGCTGCTTTTGCTGTTGCTTGTCACGCCTGTTGCTTTGCTCATAGACTATAATCTGGCAAGCATGGAACTGAACTCCTGGCGCAACGGTACGACTTTGGAGTGGGAGCGCCTGTTGCTTTGCGCTGCCATCAGCTTCCTGCTGATAGGATTGATGATTGCGATTGGTATAGGCATTCCGGCACGCAGGGCGATGAAGGTACAACCGGCAGAGGCTTTGCATGATGAATGATTTTAGGAAGTTAAACAGATAACGGAATATGATACGTCTTTACTTTCAGCAAGCGCTATATCACTTGCGCGAGAATCCCATCATAACATGGGTTTCCGTACTGGGTACGGCATTGGCCATCTGTATGATTATGGTACTTGTCATCACTTTTCAGGTGCGGCTCGTGGACTGCGAGCCTGAGGTGAACCGCAGCCGTTCGCTGTATGTGTCTGCCATGTCCGTCAAGAACAAGGGCGGGAGCGACGGCGATTCATCCAACGCCCGCATGTCGGTGCGTACGGGGCGCGAGTGCTTTAAGAATCTCACTACGGCGGAGGCGGTAACGTTGGTTTCCTTGCCCGAAAAGGTACGTGTGTCCCTGCCAGCAGGCAACAAGGTCACGGCCGACATGGTGCAGACGGACGACGCCTTTTGGCATATCTTCCGGTTTCGCTTTCTCAGCGGCAAGGCGTTTACCAAGGCCGACAGCGATGCCGGAGTGCTATGCGCCGTGTTGAGCGCTGCGGTGGCGCGCCGCCTGTTCGGCACAACGGACGTTGCGGGAAAGACGGTGCAGTTGAACTATGTAGAGTACCGTATATCCGGTGTAGTGGCGGATGTGTCCGTACTGGCCACTTCCGCCTATGCGCAGGTGTGGATTCCTTATACGTCCACAGACATTGCCCGGTTGGCGTGGTGGGAGGAGACCGTAGGACAGATGAGGGCGGTTATCCTTGCGCGTTCCGCAGCCGATTTTCCGGCTATCCGTGAGGAGGCGGAGCAACTTCGCCGTAAGTATAACGACAGCCTGTGCGACTCGGAAGTGTTCTATCGCGGGCAACCCGATGAGCGGTTTGCCAACCTTTACCGCAAGTGGAGCGAAACGCCCGATACCAAAGCCATTATCCTGCGCTATATGTTCGTTATTGCCATCCTGTTGCTTGTGCCTGCCATCAACCTGAGCAGCATGACGCTCTCCCGCATGCGCAGACGTATGGCGGAGATAGGCGTGCGCAAGGCTTTTGGGGCTACGGGTGGCGAACTGATACGCCAGATATTCTTTGAGAACCTGTTGCTGACATTGTTTGCCGGCGTGTTGGGACTTGCGCTGAGTTACGCCGCCACCTTCCTGCTGAACGGTTTCCTTTTCAACAACAGCACCAATGCCTACCTCAGCGGGGAAACCGCCCTGACACCGGGCATGCTGCTTTCGCCCTGGGCATTCCTTGCAGCTTTCGGTTTCTGTTTGCTGATGAACATCCTTTCGGCAGGCATACCGGCATGGAGGGCTTCGAGAATGAATATAACGGATGCGATCAATCAAAGGTAAACGATGGTTATGAAAACGATATTGAAACAAATAAAGAACGAGTGGAACAGCAATCTTTTTCTCTTTGTGGAGCTGCTGCTGGTCTTTGTCGTGCTGTGGTATATTGTGGACTGGACGCTTGTCACCGCACGGGTCTATCACGCTCCGATGGGATTCGATACGGAGCACTGCTACAACATCACCGTAAGCAAGCTGGGAGAGGACTCGCCTCTTTATAATCCGGAGCTGACCGCCGATGATGATATGGACGACTTGCTCCGGCTTACGGACAGGCTGCGCCACTGCCCCGGCGTAGAGGCCGTTGCCATTTCGCAAAACTGCTTTCCGTACAATGAGGGCAGTAACGGTATTGATTTGGGTATTGACTCTGTGGCTGTCAATGTTCGTCTTCTTTGGGTGGAGGCGGACTTTTCCGCGTGTTCCGTTATGCCTTTACGGAGGAAGCGGAGTTTGCCAAGGTAGAGGCTGCATTCCGCAATGACGAGCCGGTGGTATCTTCCAATCTCACCGAAGGACATCCGGAATTGGGAGGCAGTGCGTCCTTGCCAGGGCGGGAAGTCTTGCTGTTGAACTACGGTAAGGACGTTCGCCGTCGCATCGGTGCGGTGGGCACGCCCGTGCGTTGGTCGCATTTCCATACTCCGTCGCAGTGGGGCGGGGCTTTTGCAGCCCTTCCGCTCAATGCGAAGAGGTTACGGAATTTCGGCGATCCCCGTTATGTCACAGTCAGCCTGCGCGTTTCCGAAGATGCCGATAAGAACTTTGCCGAAAAGCTGATGAATGATGCCGACCGCCTTTATCAGGTAGGTAATCTGTATCTGCTGGACATTACACCTTTCAGCCATTTGCGCGAAATCTGCGAGCTGGAAGACATGAACGAATGGAAGACGCAGCTTTGCGTGCTCGGTTTCCTGCTGTTGAATATCTTCTTGGGCGTTATCGGCACATTCTGGTTCCGTACGCAGCAACGCCGTAAAGAGGTTGCGCTGCGGATGGCGCTGGGCAGTTCGCGCCGGGGGATTTTCTCCTGTCTCATGTACGAAGGGGTGTTGCTGCTTACGCTGGCGGCCGTACCGGCGGCTGTCATCGCTTTCAATATCGGTTATGCCGAACTGGTGGATGTGGGCAAGATGCCTTTCGATGCCGGACGCTTCCTGCCGGCTCTTGCCTTGACATGGCTGCTTATGGCGCTGATGATTGTTGCCGGAATCTGGTATCCTGCTTATGGAGCGATGAAAGTACACCCGGCAGAAGCATTGCATGATGAATAAAGTTTTTTAAGAAAAGATGTATATTCTCGATATAAGCTTGTATATTTGCGTAGTTATAAAGAAGTTTACGCAGACAAATCAAAACAAACGGAATGGGAAAACACTTTTTCTTAACATGTTCATTAGCTTTCTTATGCATGATATCGGGGACGCTTTCGGCTGCGGAAACCAATTATAATGTACTTTTCATACAATCATACACAAACAGCTCTTCCTGGCATAATAATCTTATTGCCGGTTTGCAGGACGGCTTGAAAGAAGGCGGTGTAAAAGCAAATGTGGTTATAGAGTATCTGAATGCCGATTTTTGGACGTTTGCTTCGGAGTGTGTCATCATGCGCCGCATATGCGAACGTGCCAGACAGCGGAAAACGGATTTGATTGTGACGTCCAGCGATGAGGCTTTCTTTACCTTGACTCACTGCGGCGATTCTTTGCCGTATCAGATACCGGTAGTTGTTTCGGGCATTAAATATCCTGACAGGAAGTTGTTCGACCGTATGCCGAATGTTTCGGGCTTCACTTCAGTAACGGATTTTAATGTGTTGCTTGAGGAAGCCATACGTTTGTTTCCTGCACGTAAGGAAATTGTCTGCCTGTCGGACAGCAGTTTTTTGAGTGCTAAGGGAGTGGAAGCGGTAGAAGAAGCCTGGGAGTCTTTTCATAAGAAACATCCCGAATACAGTTTTAAGGAACTGAATGTGCAGAGAAAGTCCCTCAACTCTCTCATAACGTCTATTTGTTACGATTATCATGCCCATAAGTACATTGTTATCGCCCCTAAGTGGATTCCTTTTCTTTCTCTGAAATTGAAAGCTCCTGTATTTGCCAATCAAAACCTGGCAATGACAAGCGGTGTTTTATGTGTTTATGATGTAGAACCGGCGGCAGATACTTATGCTGCAGGCATACAGGCGGCAAGTATTCTGAAGGGCCGGTCGCCTGCTTCATTCGGAATAGGAGACTTGGGCGGCAAGTTATTGTTCGACTACAAGCAGTTGGACTTCTTCCATGTAGATGTGGATAGTGTTGAAAAACGGGGAATCGTTTTGAACATTCCTCTGATGGATCGTTATCAGGCCTGGTTTATTCTGTTCTATTCGGTGATAGTGGGTGCGTTGGCATTTCTTGTAGTCTGGCTCTATCGGAGCAACCGGCGTGAATCGCGCAAGCGGATACATGCGCAGACCCGTCTGCTGATACAACACCGTCTGGTGGAACAGCGGGATGAATTCGATAAGATATTCTGTTCTATTCGCGACGGACTGGTTACGTATGATATGGATTTGAGAATCCATTTTGTGAACCGGGCTTTAGTGGAGATGCTGGGATTGCCTGCAGAAATGTATACGACACGTCCGTACGAAGGACAGGTTGCCGGTTCCATTCTCCATATTTACATGAATGGCGAGAACATCCTGCAGGCTCTGTTGAAACAGGTGATACAGGATAGGAAGCCTGTCATTATACCGGAAAAGGCATTCATGCAAGAGAATACCAAAGGTATTTATTTCCCTGTTTCGGGCGAGGTGGTTCCTATCTTTGCGAAAGACAAACTGACGGGTATGGCAATTGTCTGCCGTAATATATCCGAAGAAGAGATGCAGAAGCGTTTTTTCAATATGGCTATTGAGGAAAGTTCCATTTATCCGTGGCAGTACAACACACGGTTGAAATGCTTCCATTTTCCCGACGGACTGCTGCAACGTTTCAATTGCTACGACAATACGGACTATATCTCGAGGGAAGAACTGGATCGGATTGTCCATCCGGAAGACCTTTCCCGCACATGCAGGCATTTCGACAATATCATGCTGGGGCATGAGCCGAACTCGCGCATGAGTTTCCGGCTGCAAAACGCAGATGGCGGATATGAGTGGTGGGAGTTCCGGAGTACCGCTTATGAGGGGCTCACGGTAGATATACCTTATAGGGTATTGGGTGTATGCCAGAGTATCCAGCGTTATAAAGACACCGAAGAGGAACTTATCGCGGCCCGTGACCGTGCCTTGCAGGCTGACAGACTGAAATCGGCGTTCCTTGCCAACATGAGCCATGAGATACGTACTCCGTTGAATGCGATAGTCGGTTTCTCCGATTTGTTGAAAGACCTGCAAGCCTTTTCTTCGGAAGAAGTACAGCAGTTTGTCGAGACTATCAATATAAACTGCACGTTGTTGCTGGCTCTGATTAATGATATTCTGGACCTCTCGCGCATCGAATCGGGCACAATGGATTTTCAGTTCTCTTCTTACAATCTTACGTTTATCATGCAGGAAGTTTACGACTCCCAGAGGTTGAGCATGCCGCAGGGAGTGGAATTATGCACCGATTTTCCGGAAGGGGCCGACAAGTATATCACTACCGATGCCGTACGCTTGAAGCAGGTTTTGAATAATCTGATTAACAATGCCAAGAAGTTTACCGTGCAAGGGAGTATCACTTTAGGATATAGAGTGGATGAATCCGGATATACCACCGTTTTTGTGGAAGATACCGGAGCGGGTATATCCGATGAAGACCAGAAGCATATCTTCGAGCGTTTCTATAAGGCGGACAGCTTTACGCAAGGGGCCGGTTTAGGGTTGAGTATCTGCCAGACAATTGTGGAACGTATACACGGAACCATTACGGTGACTTCAAAGCCGGGCAGAGGAACCCGCTTTGAAGTCCGCATGAGTGATGATGTAATATGATTGCCGGTCGGTTTTAGAGTTTATTCTATCCTTTTGCATCCGTTGGATTGCAGGAACTCGTCGAGCATCAGTTCGTAGTTGCCATGCAGCATGATGTGATGGTTACCCAACGGGTTTCTCAGGAAATATTCTGCCGGGGCGTTCATCTTGATACGTACCTGTGTGCGGCACATATTGATGTAGTTGGTGTTTTCGGTCAGTGTACCCGTGCCGAGGTAATATTCGTCCAAACATTCTCCGCCGCATTTCACGATTGTCACGTCTCCGGTAGGCAATATTCCCTGTATGCCGATGCCGCTTTCCGTTTCAAAGTGGTTGCGGATGATGAACTGCTCTGTCTGTGCGATGCCGATGGTGCAATGCGCCAGTATGATTTCGTTGGTGCGTGCATTAATCATGGAAGGATTGGCCATGAAAGCAGGTTTGCCTGTAAGCACTTTGGCAGCGAGCATGGTGAAGACGGACTGCAAATCGCCTTCGCATCCGGCAATGATGCCCTCGTCATTCAGCAGGGAAAGCGCCAGGCAGCCGGTAGTGCCCGTCTGTTCTATCAGGCGGAAACAACTCAGGGTGAGTGCGCTTAAACGGTCTTCGTCCACAATCTTTCGGATGGCGCGATACAGGCGCATTGCCTTTATCATATCTTCGGGCGACGCTTCCCGGCAGGCAAGCGCTTTTCCGGCAAGGCCGGCACATGCTTCGCCTACTTCATCATCCGTGATTTGGTTGTAATATTCGTACACGCGTTCCAGTGCGATGTCTGTGTATTCCACTCCCCAGCGTCGTTTGGCAAGCAGATAATCCACGTTGCTGGCAATGAGCCAGCTCGACGGAGTGCCTATCACGCCGATACGCATTCCGTAGAGGCCGCGTTGCGCCATGAAATTGCTGTGCAGTACAAAAATGCGTTTGATAATTTCGGACAGTTCGCCATGCAGGATTTCGCTTTTCATTCCCCGGCTGCGCAGCCAGGAAGATATTTCGAGGGCGGCGGCAAGCGAGTTCTGCATACCGTCTGCCAGGATGATGGCAGGGCGGGGAAGAGCCTCGAAATGCTGGATAACCAGCCGTTCCACTCCGCCGGTGGCGATGAACAGGATGCTGAAATCGTCGGGAGACAGCTTGTTGATATCTTGGTAATCTATGAAATTGACGGTGAAATATTTTTCCAGTTCGTTCAGGATTATTTCATGGGAACTGCGGACTGATGCTTGCTTATGTAGCAGTGAAGCAAAAGTTATTAGGTTGATGACCATAGCGTTACTTACTATTTTAAAAGTTGGTTTAAGATAAAACGGTTGTGGTTGCTCATTTGTTTACTATTTCAAAGGTACAAGATTCTTTTTAAATAGCATAGTGTTTTTAATATAGATAAGGTTTTTAAAGTTTTTATGTCTTTGCTTCCCTTTGGTATCAAATAAATCACTACATTTGCAACTCAAATGATAAAATGATATAAAAACTCATGCCAACAATTTCTATTCGCGGGATGGAGATGCCCGCATCTCCTATCAGAAAGCTGGCTCCCTTGGCAGATGCAGCCAAGCAACGGGGCATCCATGTATTCCACCTCAATATCGGACAGCCCGACCTGCCTACGCCGCAAGTCGCGATTGACGCCATCCGTAATATTGACCGTAAGGTATTGGAGTACAGTCCCAGTGCAGGCTACCGCAGCTATCGCGAGAAGTTGGTGGGGTATTACGATAAGTACAACATCAAGCTCACTGCCGATGACATAATCATTACATCCGGCGGTTCGGAAGCGGTGCTGTTCTCTTTCATGGCATGCCTCAATCCGGGTGACGAGATTATCGTGCCCGAACCGGCTTATGCCAATTACATGGCGTTTGCTATCTCTGCCGGAGCCAGGATACGTACGATTGCAACTACCATCGAAGAGGGATTCTCCCTGCCTAAGGTGGAGAAGTTTGAGGAGCTTATCAACGAGCGTACGCGCGCCATCCTCATCTGCAACCCCAACAATCCGACGGGCTACCTTTATACGCGCCGTGAAATGAATCAGATACGCGACCTTGTGAAGAAGTACGACCTCTTCCTCTTCTCCGACGAGGTGTATCGCGAGTTCATCTATACGGGTTCTCCATACATCCGCCTGCCATCTGGAAGGCATCGAGAACAATGTAGTCCTGATTGATTCCGTTTCCAAGCGTTATTCCGAATGCGGTATCCGTATAGGTGCACTGATAACGAAGAACAAAGAGATACGCGATGCCGTTATGAAGTTCTGCCAGGCGCGTTTGAGTCCGCCGTTGATAGGTCAGATTGCCGCCGAAGCGTCTTTAGATGCCGGCGAAGACTATCTGCGCGATACCTACGACGAGTATGTAGAACGCCGTAAATGCCTGATTGACGGTCTGAACCGTATCCCCGGCGTATATTCGCCCATTCCGATGGGAGCGTTCTATACCGTGGCCAAGCTACCCGTAGACGATTCGGACAAGTTCTGCGCATGGTGTCTTTCCGAATTCCAGTACGAAGGGCAGACCGTTTTCATGGCTCCGGCTTCCGGCTTTTATACTACTCCGGGTTCCGGTCGCAACGAAGTGCGCATCGCTTATGTCTTGAAGAAGGAAGATTTGATCCGTGCGCTGTTTGTGCTTTCCAAAGCGCTCGAAGCCTATCCGGGACGTACGGAATAGAAGATATATAATACTACTGATGAATTTATCCCGTTTCATAGCGCTGCGTATTTACCGCAGTTCCGATGTCGGAAAGCAAGTTTCCCGTCCTGCCGTGCTGATAGCAACTATCGGTGTTGCTATCGGGTTGGCGGTGATGATTATTGCCGTGTCGGTGATAATCGGTTTCAAGAGCGAGGTACGCGATAAGATAATCGGTTTCGGCTCGCATATCCAGATTAGCAATTCGGATGCGGCGCGTTCTTTTGAAACCCGCCCCATAGCCGTGACGGACAGCATGCTTGCCGCTCTTGCGGATAATTCCGGTGTGAAACACGTGCAACGCTATTCCACCAAGCCGGGTATGATAAAGACGTCCGATGCCTTTCAGGGCATGGTATTGAAAGGTATAGGGCCGGAGTATGGCAGTTCTTTCTTCCGCCGTCACCTGATAGAGGGAGAGTTTCCGCAGTTCAGCGACTCGGCTTCTACCAACCGTGTGGTCATTTCAAAGGCGATAGCCGACAAACTGAAGCTGAAACTCGGCGACAAGATAGACACCTACTACATACAGGACGATGTGCGTGCCCGCCGCCTGACAATCGTCGGCATTTACCAGACCAACTTTTCCGAATACGACAACCTGTTCCTGCTTACAGACCTGTGCCTGGTGAACCGTCTGAACAAGTGGCGTCCCGACCAGGTGAGCGGAGTGGAGCTGGAGCTGTACGACTACGATAAACTGGAAGAAACCACCTACCGGATAGCCGATGAAGTGGGCCGGCATCCCGACCCTTACGGGGCAGAATACTGTGTACTCAACGTAGAGCAGTTGAACCCGCAGATTTTTGCATGGCTCGGCATCTTGGATGTCAATATATGGGTTATCCTTATTCTGATGATTGGCGTTGCCGGGTTTACCATGGTTTCGGGGCTGCTGATAATCATCATAGAGCGCACCTCCATGATTGGCGTTCTGAAATCTTTGGGAGCGAACAACCTCACTATCCGCAAACTGTTTCTTTGGCTGGCGGTATTCCTCATCGGAAAAGGAATGCTGTGGGGCAATGTAATAGGACTGGCTTTCTATTTTATCCAGAAGTGGTTCGGCTTGTTCCGTCTCGACCCGGAAACCTATTATATGGACACCGTTCCCGTATCTTTCAATCTTTGGCTTTTCTTGTTGCTGAATGTCGGCACGCTGCTGGCCTCAATCGCTATGCTGTTAGGACCGTCCTACCTCATTACACGGATTCATCCGGCAAATTCCATGCGCTACGAGTAGGGTAATTTCTCATTTATTTTCTCAGGAATTCGCTTTTCTTTCTAAACAGACAGTAGAGCTTCCAGCGGAGAGATTGCAGCGGCTGGAGTACATCGAACACGGGCAGCGACCAGTAGTATCTGCGCCGGTCGTTCAAATCCTTGGCAGTCTTGTTGACGATGATGGCTTGCAGGATAAACCGGAGTATCCAGACGAGGAATGCAATGCCTGCCGCCAGCCAATGGAAATGCAGTATGGCTGTTGCGAGCGTAGCCATCCATGCGGCATGGAACGCGAGGCGGGTAGTGGTTTCCAGTCCGGCAAGCCAGCGTTGCATGCCGTGATAGAGGCGGGCGGTAGATGCGTAACCGATTTTCTCTTCCCGCCAGTCTTTTGCGCGGAATACGGGTTGCATGCGTACGGTGGCATCCGCATCGGTTTCCACGCGGGTATTTTCGGCAGTGGCTACATGATTGACGAACAGGTCGTCATCGCCGCGCTGAAGGTTGAGATGTGCAGAGAACCCTTTGTGTTCGTAAAACAACTCCTTGCGGTAGGCAAGGTTACGCCCGATGCCCATATACGGGCTTCCGGCAAGCGCAAAGCCGAGGTAGCGCATGGAAGTGAACAGATTGTCGAAAGCTACGCGCTTGTGCAGCCAGCCTTTACCGCGTTCATAGCCGCTATATCCCAAGACAACTTGCGTACGCGAGGTGAAGTTGCGTGCCAGCAGCCGCAGCCATTGGTTGCTTTGCGGGCAGCAGTTGGCTTCGGTGAAGACGAGCCAGTCGTATTTGCTGGCTTTCACGCCGAGGGTGGCGGCAAGCTTCTTCCGGCTGATGTAGCGGGAAGAGTCGGGGACAAAACTGTGGTAGAGGTGCGGGTATTTCTCTTCCAGCAAGGTGAGGTAATCTTCGCTTTCGTCCGTGTTTCCGTCATTGATGACGATAACCTCAAATTGCGGATAATCCTGCTCCAGCACAGCTTTCAGGTTACGCCGCAGGTTTTCGCATTCTTCACGTGCGCAGATGATGACCGACACCGGCGGGAGCTCCTGCGAGAAGTGTACATTGCCGCGCTTCACGGCACGGCTGCGCAGGTGGATGCGGTTGTACAGGCAAAGGTAATAAAGGGCTTGAATGATAAAAAGAGTTCCCGTCGCTGCGAGTAATATCTGCTCGGTTGTATCGAATGTAAATGCTTCCATGTGTCCTATGACGTTTTATAACGTGCAAAGGTACGAAATTCGTCACAGATTACATGGTCTGATGCAGATTATTTATTTCCGGCACAACCTCAAACTTCGTTCCGGGGAAATGCCTGGAAAGATACTCCCGTATGTATTGCATCGTATCGTTCTGTATGGTCTTGTCCTCTACCGTGGGATAAAGGTTGTACAATACGGTGTCGAGTGTGATTCCCCGGTGCCCGATGGCTTCAAGGCTTAGCAGGGTGTGATTGATACTGCCCAGCTTGCCGGATGTCACGAAGATAAGGGGATAGTTCTTATCGGCAATGTAGTCTATGGTGAGATATTCTCCGGTCAGGGGAACCATCAGTCCGCCGGCTCCTTCCACGAGTACGGTGTCGTAGCGGCGGGCAAGCTCCTGTGTGGCGTTCTCTATTTTGTCGAAGTCGATAGGACGGTTGTCGATGCGTGCCGCAAGATGGGGAGAGCAGGGATAGGAGAAGATTTCGGGCATTGTAAGCCCCTCGTTATCCTCAGGCAGATAGCCGGTGCCCATGATGCGGCGGTGCAGGTCGATGTCCTCGGAGTGTCCGGTATTGCCGGTTTGAATGAATTTCTGGGTGATGACGCGCTGTCCGTTCCGGGATAGCTGCTTGGCATACCAGGCAGTGCAATAGCTTTTTCCGGCATCCGTATCAATGCCGCTGATGAAATAAATATTTGGTTTCATAATTCTTTATATCTTTATGTAAATTAACTGATTAAACATCGGTGCTCATACCTCTTATCACCTATGTGTTTACCGTATTCCTCATCCTTTATTTTAAAATCTCTTATACCTCATACTTCATACCTTATACTTTACATTTCGTACCTTATGCTTCGTATTTTGTACTTCATCCCTTATGCTTCTTACTTTGTCCTTCCTCTTTTTCTCGCTATTACATAAATCGGGTGATAAGTCAGCGAAACACTACGGTCGTCCTTGCCGTACATCCGGATATATTCCTCGCAGAAACTTTGCAGGCGTCCGCGCGTCCAGACTCTCTTTTCCGTCCCGGTAACGCCGGTTTGTCTGAGGTGTTGCAACACTTCGAGCGGAGTGTCGAATGGCAGGGAGACAATCTCTTCTTCGGCATAAAGAACCTCGAAGCGGGAAGACAGCAAGGCTTTTAGTTCTTCGAGCGAGAAGTACTCCAGTCCGTGTCCGGTCAGGGTATGTATCTCCTGCATATTCCTCTTGCCGAAAGTGCTGAATGCGAGAATGCCACCGTCCGATAGGAAGTGGTGGCAGCGGGTGAAGAACCGTTCCGTATCGGCAAACCATTGCAGGGTGGAGCAGGACGTTATCAGGTCTGTCCCTTGCGGGAAATCAAGAGTTTCCGCATCACACGGCAAAAAGCTGACGGCAGGGGATATAAGCGGGTTTCCGTAAAGTGGCACTTTAGCTTTCTCAAGTGGCACTTTAGCGCCGTAGAGTTCTACTTTATCATCGTAAAGTAGAGGTTTATGAGGCAGAGGTTCACCGGCCGGCAACAAATCGCAGATACACTCCCTCATTTCGGGACACAAGTCGTTGAGCAGCAGAGTTTCCGGTTGCAATGCGTGCAGCAGCAAACGGGAGTAGCACCCGGTTCCGCATCCGAACTCTACGATATGGCGGAAGGGGGAGGCGTTGCCTGACAAACTTCGCGTATTGCCCTCGCCGTTGTGTGCCGCAGCAGACGGGCAGGCATGTTTCGTGAGCAGGCGCAGCATTTTCTCCGCCACCTGCTGCTGCACAAGAGCTTCTCGGCCGTACGTATTCCGTGCATGGGCAAAGCGTCTTGCAACGAGGGCTTTGTCGATGGATTGAATGGTACTGCAAATCATTTTCTGTTTCGTTTCATTCAATATTTATGGTTTTGACATGATATCTGAATTCACTGGCAGTCATCTCCCACATATCTTGCAGCAGAAAGCGGAACATGGACTCGTCATAGTGTGCGTTGTCCGTCAGGACCGGATGGCAGTCTATCAGGTCGCAAAAGTTCATCTCCATGTTTTCGGGCGGGAAAATCCGGTCGTTCTTGCCGATGAAGGCGTAGTTGTATTCGTAGTTATACTTTTCGATGTTTGCCTCATACTTATCTTCCTTTTCCTCGTCGTAACTTTTGTTATTAGCGTCTCCGAACATATCGAAGTACCGCTCCAGAATGAGCCTCAGTTCTTCCTTTATTTCGTCGAAGTCCCGTCGGGGAGTCACTTCCATGAATGCCTTGTAGGCGTTGCTGTCCTTGCACATGCGGCGCAGGAACTTCTGGAGCGTTGCGGGGGTAAGCCCGTTGAGAGTAGCCTGAAAGGTGTTCACGGGGATACCTTCCAGATTGTCGATGGGGTATGTAGTTCCGTTGAACGCCAGGCTGAACACCTTGTCCCGGGAGACTTGGCTCAGTATGAGAGAGCCCATCCACACACCCATGGACCAGGCTACCACGTTTACTTGCCGGTAACGGTCGAAGATGGAATAGTCGAAGTCCAGCGTGCGGTAGTCGTAGCAAATCATGTAGTCCATGTCTTTGGGACGGTACTGCTTGAAGGAGTTTCGTCCGCTGCCCAACCGGCAAAGAAAAGGAGTAACTGGGGATGGTTCTCGTTGATAATGTACACTTGTTTCATTGTTCTTTTTTGTTAGATGAAGATGCCCTTCTGTATGAAGATGCATTTCGGTTAATATTCCAATGCCGTCTGTTACGGGCATTGCTTAAAGTATTTTCGGGTTATTTCAAGTTCTCCGTTCTTTTCTTCAGTTCTTCTATTTCCTCTTGTCTGATATCGGCTGTCAGCGAAAAACGGATGCGCGACGTTCCTTCCGGCACTGTAGGCGGGCGCACGGGCAGGGCGTAAAAGCCATGCCGTTGCAAGGTCTCTGCTTTCAGCACGGTATCCGCACTCTGCCCGATAATCATCGGGACGATGTGGCTGGCGCCGGGGCAGGTGTATCCTTGTGCCTGCAGGGCTTCGCGAAGCGTCCGGCTGATGTGTGCCAGATGCTCGCGCCGTTCCCGCATGTCTGCCAGCCGGCGCACGACAAACAGTGTCCAAGCGATGTTTACGGGGGGCAGTCCGGTGGTGAAGATAAGTGTGCGCATGCGGTTGACGAGGTATTCCCGTATCACCTTCCGGCATACGATGTAAGCGCCTGCGGATGCTGCCGCCTTGCCGAACGTGCCGACAAGGAAGTCGATGTCTCCGGTGCAGCCGGACTCCTCGGCGCAACCGAGTCCCTGCCTGCCGCGCACGCCGAAAGCGTGGGCCTCGTCCACGTAGAGCAGCACATTGCCGTACCGGCGTTTCAGTTCTGTCAGGGCGGGCAGGTCGGCTTGGTCGCCGTCCATGCTGAAGATGCTTTCGGTGACGATGATGATTTGGCGAAAGGCGGAGTGGTGCTCTTTGAGCAGCCGTTCCAGTTGTGCCAAATCGTTGTGGCGGTAACGGATGCATTTGGCGGCAGACAGGCGGATGCCGTCAATCAGGCTGGCATGGACGAGCTTGTCGGCAAGTATCAGCGTCTGTGCATCGCTTACGGCGGGCAGGATGCCCGTGTTGGCATGATACCCGCTGTTGAACACCAGTGCGGCTTCCGTGCCGAAAAGGTGTGCCAGTTCGGCTTCCAGCTCTTCGTAAACGGTGAAGTTGCCCGTCAGCAACCGGGAAGAAGAAGAGGTGGGCAGGAACGTGTCGGGGGTGAGTGTGCGCAGGAATTCCTCGCGCAAGGCCCGGTCGGATGCCAGCCCTAGGTAGTCGTTGGACGAGAGGTTCAGCATGCGTTTGCCGTTCACGATGACATCCCTGCCGTCGTGTACCATCCGGGGCAGGCGGCGCAGGTTGCTGTGCTCTTCAAGAAGTTGCAGCTCTTGCTGCATGTGCGATATAGTGCTCATTGGCTATGTTTGTTTTTGAAATATAAGGAAGTTTATTGTTCCCTTATTTCTTTTGTAACTTTAATCTCTTATCTCTTTTATAATCTTAATCAGTCCCTTCGTCAGTGTGCCGAGCTGTTCCGGTTTGATGATAAAGGGCGGCATCAGATACACCAGCTTGCCGAACGGACGCACCCAGATACCTTCCTCGACGAAGCGCCGTTGCATCCATGCCATATCCACCGGACGTTTGGTCTCTATCACGCCGATGGCTCCGAGTACGCGCACATCCGCCACTTGCGGCAGTTGGCGCGCGGGTTCCAACTCTTGCTTCAACTGCGCTTCGATGCGCGCCACCTTCTCCTGCCAGTTGTATTCGGGAGACGTGAGCAGGCGTACCGATGCACACGCCACGGCACATGCCAGCGGGTTGCCCATAAACGTGGGTCCGTGCATGAATGCACCCGGGGCGTGGTTGGAGATGGTGTCCGCTACTTCGTTGGTGGCCAGTACGGCGGAAAGCGTCATGTAGCCGCCGGTAAGCGCCTTGCCTATGCACATGATGTCCGGTTCTACTCCGGCATGTTCCCAGGCAAACAGCTTTCCGGTGCGTCCGAAGCCCGTCGCTATTTCATCGAAGATAAGCAGCAGACCGTGTTCGCGGCATAGCTTTGCCGCTTCGCGCAGATACTGCGGATGATAGAACCACATGCCGCCTGCACCCTGCACCACGGGTTCCAGTATCAGGGCGGCCAGTTCGTCGGCATGCTGTTCGATGGTTTCCTGTAGCGGGCGGATATCTTCCGGATTCCATTCGCCGTCGAAACGCGAGCGGGGTTGCGGAACGAAGTACCGCACGGGCAGTGCCGAGCCGAACAGCGAGTGCATCCCCGTCACCGGATCGCACACCGACATGGCATTCCACGTATCTCCGTGATAGCCGCTGCGGATGGTGACGAAGTTCTGCTTCTTGACGGGGGTACTCTGCGACGAAGCCCCTTGCCCTTTGGCATACCAGTACTGTACGGCCATTTTCAGGGCCACTTCCACAGCCACCGAGCCGGAGTCGGCATAGAATATCTTCTGCATGGACGGCGGAACCAGCGGCAGCAGCAGTTTGCCCAGCTCGATGGCAGGGTCGTGCGTCAGTCCGCCGAACATGACGTGCGACATCTTGCCGATCTGCTCTGTGGCTGCCCGGTTCAGTACCGGATGATTGTAACCGTGCACGGCGCACCACCAGGAGGACATTCCCTCTATCAGGGTCTGCCCGCTTTCCAGCGTAATCGTTGCCCCGTCCGCCTGCTTCACCTTATATACAGGCAGCGGATGGGTGGTCGAGGTGTATGGATGCCACAGGTGCTCGCGGTCGAATTGCGAACCGCAGAACTCGTATCCGGCTTCTTCTATCAGTTTCTTGTCATCGGAAACTTTGGAGCCGAGCGTCGTCAGCAGGTCGCCCACGATAGCCGAGTTGATACCTATATATAAGGACTTCTTCACCGCATCCTTGCTCAGTTGCGAGCGTCCGCCGGCAAAGCGCAGGTAGGCGGTGGGGTTGATGAAGCGGAACAGGGCGACGGTCACCAATACCTCTTCTTCCGTCAGCGGCGGGCGGTTCTCCAGCGGAGTGCCCGGAATGGGGCTGAGCAGGTTGATGGGAATGGATTGTACCCCCAGCTCTTTCAGGGTGAAAGCAAACTCAATGCGCTGTTCCATCGTCTCGCCCATGCCGATGATGCCGCCGCTGCAAATGTCCATGCCTGCGTTGCGGGCTGCCTGCAAGGTGCGCAGCTTGTCTTCCTGCGTGTGCGTGCTGCACAGGGTGGGGAAGAAAGAGGGGGCTGTTTCCAGGTTGCAGTGGTAGCGGGTGACGCCGGCATTGTGCAGGGCGCGCAGCTCTTCTTCGGCCAGCAGGCCTAAAGATGCGCATAATTGTATGGATGAGTGGCGGCGCATGTAGCGCACTGTGTTACAGAGTTGTTCCAATTGTTTGGGAGAGGGTTTCCGTCCGCTCGTAACGAGGGAGAAGCGGTTGACATCCTGCCGTTCATTGTATTGTGCCTGTTCGAGGCATTCTTCAGCGGAGAGTAGGTTGTAAACGTCGGCTTGGGTGTGATAGTGGGAAGATTGTGCGCACCATTTGCAGTTTTCGGGGCAGCGTCCCGACTTGGCGTTGATGATGGAGCACATGTCAAACTCATGCTGCGAGCATTGTACGGTAATCTCGTGTGCAGCGGCGTAAAGCGCTTCACGGTCGGCGGTATTCGCCAGCCAGGCGGCTTGGTCGGGCGATATGTCTATGCCTGCCAGCACCCGGGCTTTCAGTTCGTCGATAGTCATGGTGTGAATAGAATAGGGGATAGTCCGAACCGTGTCCTGCTTCCGTAGCGAACTGTCGGCCACGTTCTTGCGCAGACAACCGATTGTGACGCATCTGCCTATGCTGGCGAATGCGGCGTACGACTTCCGGCTCCAGCGGCGGAAGCGTATCGTCTGTGCAGGGGATTGATTGCGTTTCACGGGTTCGGTATTTTGTTATAGATTCTTTTGACGGTGGCAAATGTAGGAAATAAAAACGAGAAAGAATTTTATATGGCTGAAAATATATAAAGAAAAGTAGGCAGGGCGGTTGGAGAAACGCTTGCTTCCTTTTTGCCAGCGTAAGCAATCCTTTATGGTTTATAGGGGGAGAACGGCGGATACCTCTATGGGGTACGGAAAGTACCAAAGGCTGGTATGGGAAGTACCAATGTTTGGTACGTCGGATACCAACGTTTGGTACAACGGCTACCAACATAGGGTACGATGAATACCAACCGTTGGTATTGTCGGTATCCCACGGTGATATTCATTGTACCCAATGGAGGTATAGGTTTATGTCTATATAGAGAAAGATATAATACAGTGAAAGGAGTTATAACTTCGGGTTGTAAACGTAATCCACCGCTTTTTGGGCTTTCAGCGACGCTTGTACGTCTATCAGCCGTTGGTTGCTGCTGCCACGGAAGTAGAGGTCTTCGTCACGCAGCTCTTCTTTGAATTTGCCGTCCACCAGCACGTCGATGTACTCCAACAGTTTTGCCTGGCGGGGATTGTGCAGTAACGTTTCAAATGTATACCCCGTATAGCACCAGATGTTCTTCCGGCTCTGCCGCTTGATGGCATGTGCCAGTTCGGTGAAGCCTTCGGGCTGGTACATAGGGTCGCCACCGCTGAATGTCACATCGGCAAAGCTGTCGGCAAGCACCTTTTGCAGTATTTCATCGGTGCTCATCCAGCGTCCGCGGTTGATGTCCCACGATTCCGGATTATGACAGCCCGGACATCCGTTGGGACATCCGGCTGCGTAGATGGCGGTACGGAATCCCGGACCGTCCACCGTAGTATCTTCTATTATATCAAGAATGGAAAGCACTATTCAACTTTTAATTTTCATGTATTACTCTGTCGTTCAGCTCGGCGAGCTTGGCTTGATTCCAACGGTCGGTAGTACCTACCAGATAGCCGGTGATGCGCTGTAGCTTGTCGATGTGGGTGCTGCCGCACTTGGGACAGGCTTCCAGGTTGACGGTAGAGTTTTCGTATCCGCAGTCCAGGCAGCGGTTGCGGTTGTGATTTACCGAGCCGTAACCGATGTTGTACCGGTCCATCATGTCCACCACACGCATAATGACTTCGGGGTTGTGGGTGGCGTCGCCGTCAATTTCTACATAGAAGATGTGTCCGCCGCGGGTCAGGTCGTGGTAGGGGGCTTCGATTTCGGCTTTGTGGCGGGCGCTGCACTTGTAGTACACGGGCACGTGGTTGGAGTTGGTGTAATAATCACGGTCCGTAATGCCCGGCAAGCAGCCGAACTTCTTGCGGTCTACACGTGTGAACTTGCCCGACAGCCCTTCGGCAGGCGTGGCCAGTACGCTGTAATTATGCTGGTATTGGTCGGAGAACTGGTTGGCACGGTCGCGCATGTAAGTCACGATTCTGAGTCCCAGTTCCTGAGCCTCTTCCGACTCTCCGTGATGCTTGCCCAAAAGCGCCACAAGACATTCCGCCAGACCGATGAACCCGATGCCCAGCGTACCCTGATTGATTACGGACGAGATGTCGTCGTTCGGTTTGAGCTTGTCGCAGCCTATCCACAAAGCGGACATCAGCAGAGGGAACTGCTTGGCGAACGCTGTCTTCTGGAACTCCATGCGTTCATGCAGTTGGCGTGCGGTGATGTCGAGCATGGCATCCAGCTTGGCGAAGAAACGGGCGATGCGCTGCTCCTTATCCGTAATGCCCATGCACTCTATGGCAAGGCGCACAATGTTGATTGTGGAGAAAGACAGGTTGCCGCGTCCGATGGATGTCTTGGGGCCGAAACGGTTCTCGAATACGCGTGTACGGCATCCCATGGTGGCTACTTCGTGCTCGTAGCGTTTCGGGTCGTCGGCTTTCCAGTCGTCACTTTGGTTGAAGGTGGCGTCCAGGTTCAGGAAGTTCGGGAAGAAACGGCGTGCGGTGACCTTGCAGGCAAGTTGGTAGAGGTCGTAGTTGCGGTCTTCGGGCAGATAGCTTACGCCGCGTTTCTTTTTCCATATCTGAATGGGGAAGATGGCCGTTTCGCCGTTGCCCACGCCCTGATACGTGCTTTTCAGCAGTTCGCGGATGATGCAGCGTCCCTCGGCGGAAGTATCCGTACCGTAGTTCACGGAGCTGAACACCACCTGGTTGCCGCCGCGCGAGTGTATCGTGTTCATGTTGTGGATGAACGCTTCCATGGACTGATGCACGCGGGCTACGGTTTTGTTCACGGCATGCTGGATGATGCGCTGCTCGCCGGTGAGGCCGTCCAGTGGCTGTTGCAGGTAATCGGTGAGCTCTTTCCGGTAGAGATGTGAGTAATCCTCACCGTTCAGCTCTTCCAGGTTCTTTACTTCCTCGATGAAGCTGTTGCGCACGTAGGGAGCGAGGTAGAAGTCGAACGCGGGAATCGCCTGTCCGCCGTGCATTTCGTTCTGGGCGGTTTCCAATGAGATGCAGCCCAGTATGCTGGCGGTTTCAATGCGTTTCGCAGGGCGCGACTCTCCGTGTCCGGCAGAGAAGCCGTATGTAAGGATGCGGTCCAGCGGGTGCTGTACGCAAGTCAGGCTCTTGGTGGGGTAATAATCCTTATCGTGGATGTGCAGATAGTTTTGGCTGACGGCATCCAGCACTTCTTCGCTCAGTAGATAGTCGTCAACGAAAGGTTTGGTGGTTTCGCTGGCAAACTTCATCATCATGCCCGCCGGGGTGTCGGCGTTCATATTGGCATTCTCGCGGGTGATGTCGTTGGATTTGATGTTGATGATTTCCAGAAACATATCGCGCGTTTTCGCCTTGCGGGCAATGCTACGCTGGTTGCGGTAGGCAATGTATTTCTGTGCTACATCTTTACGGCTGCTCTTCATCAGTTCCATTTCCACCAGGTCCTGAATGGCTTCCACCGTCATCTGGGCATCGCCCTTAAAGGAGATGTGGTCGGTGATCTGGCGTATCAGTTGCATGTCTTCTCCCTTGTCCGTATGGAGCATGGCCTTGCGGATGGCAGTTACTATTTTCTCTTCATTGAAGCCGACGATGCGCCCGTCACGCTTGAGTACCGTTTGTATCATGTTGATTGTATTTTTAGATTTTACAAATAGGAGTTAATTGCGAAACAAAGGTATGATAGTTTTCTGTAAGTTTTCTGTTTTGGAAAACTTTTGTTGGATTAAAAATGGTTAATGTATTGATAATCAAATATGCTTTGTTGCAAAATGGAAAACTTTATAGAATTCGATGCTTTTACAATTGTATCTTATTGATAATTATGAGATAATATATCTGTCAATCTATTTCAAAATGACAGATGAGAAATAGGGATTTTATTTGTTGTTTTCTTAAATACTTTGGTTATATTTGCTTCTCTTTGTTCTTTGTATGAATAGGGTAAAGACTTGAATTTCTAACTATTATCAGTTAAAAGAAAAGTGAATATGGGAAAACTGTTTCCACCTTTTAAGGTCGATATTGCGGGAGCATTATGTGTACCTTTTACGTTGCGGGATGCAAGAAACCGATATCAGCACGGGCAAATCAGCCTGTCGGCATTGCGTGCCATTGAAAATAAGGAAATATGCAAATTAATGGAGCGATTGAAGCTGGAAGGTATAGAGGTTGTGACAGATGGCGGATTTCGGAGTTATGACTTTTTGGAAGGCTGGGAAGGTATCCGTTGCAGAGACAATGCTGATTCTTCATTGGAAAAGAAGCTGGAAGTGACCGGCAGAATCGGTTTGCTTCATCACCCTATCCTTGAAGATTTTGTTTTTCTGCTAAAGAATACCGCGGAAAATGTATTGCCAAAGCAGCATATACCGTCGCCCGGCAAAATGTTGATGAGGATTCTTCGTGAAACGGAAGCCGGGTGCTTGAAGTCGGTTTATCCGGATTTGAACATACTGTTGGATGATTTGGCTGTCGCTTATAAGAAGTTGTTGGAAGGGTTGTATGAGGCGGGTTGCCGTTATGTACAGTTCGAGGGAGTCAAATCCATGCTGACCGATGAAGCTGCCCGTCTTAACAACCGGGTACTGCGCGAGCGTCCCGAAGGATTGTTTGTAGCGTTTCATGCCGCAACGGATATGTTGATACGGTTGCACGGGGCGGATGCTTACTTCTTGAATTACGATTGTGGAATTTGCGACCGTAGCCGTCTGCTGTGGTTTGTGCATGAACGGGAAGCTGTGTTTGGCTTCGTGCTTTCTTATTACCCCGATGAGGAAGAACTGGATGAATTGCAGGCCAAGATGGAAGAAGTGCTGAATTATATACCGATGAAGCATTTGACGCTCTGTCTGCCCGATGCGGATAACCTTCTCAATCCTTCGGAAGAGGATGAGGTGAAACAGTGGAAGACTGTGAGGTTGGCTAAGGATATGGCAAACCGTATATTCTCAGTCTGAATGCACACGCTATTCATCTGAGCATGTTTATTATGACCGGTTGCGTATTTCAGTCTGCCGATCTGCGTGGCCGCAAGCCAATTCTATAAAATCAACGAATGTGTGTCAAAACTAAAATCCGTTTACTATTTGTTTCTTTTTTAGGCACGGATTACACGGAAAACACGGATCTCACAAATTTTCTTTATTCTTTTTCTGTGAAATCCGTGTTTTCCGTGTAATCCGTGCCTAAAAGAAATCGTCAAGTGTATTTTGACACATCTCCGTTGGTCTTATATTCTGCCGGCTTTCTTTGCTTATTTAAGAACCTCAGCCAATTTCTCTTGCAATTCTTCTCCGTGCAAGCCGCGTGCAAGGATGATTCCGTCACCGTCAATCAGTACAGTGTGAGGAATGCTGCTTACGGCATACAACTTGGCGCCTTCGCAGTTCCAGTATTTCAGGTCGGACATCTGCGGCCAGGTAATATTCAGTTTCTTGATGGCCTCTTTCCAGGAATCACCGCTCTGGTCTAAGGAAACGCCTACAATCTCGAAATTCTTGTTCTTGTATTTGGCGTATGCCTCTACCAGATTGGGCATTTCGCGACGGCACGGGCCACACCAGCTTGCCCAAAAGTCAACGAGTACTGTTTTGCCTTTGCCCACATAGTCGGACAGTTTTACCGTTTTTCCTTCGGGGGTCTGCATTTCAAAGTCCGTAAACTTCTGACCTACGGCAGTGGCTTTCATCTTTTCTACGTTCTCCTTGATGCGGATGATGGTTTCGTCGTTGTTGTATGCTGCGGGGATTTGCGACATCAGCGGATCGAGTTCTTCCACATCCATGTAATAATGGTTCTTCTTGAGCAGGAATACTCCCACTGCGTTATTGATGTTTTGTTTGATTCCCTCTTTGGCGGTGGCGATATATTGCTCTTCCAGATCATTCATCTGCTTGGCTTTGGCTTCGCGCTGTTCGTCTGTCAGGGCTGTGTCGGACATGGACTGGTAGATAGCGTTCATCTGTTGGTTCAGTTCGTTTTGCTTGTCCCGGATGCGTTGGTAAATATCATTGTTGGCTGTACCGGTGGCAGAGTCGCCTTCGCCGGAAGTCAGTTTGATGTTGATTGCTCCGTTTTCGAGGAAGAAGTCCATCAGCACACCTTCTTTCCCGGAGGGTTGGCACGTGATATAGCGGTTCACAGCACTGTCCTGCGTTCCTTTGAAGGTGAAGGTTCCGTTGGTGATGACTGCAGAATCGAGTTTTACGAGCTGGCGGCCTTCTGCGGTTTGCAGATAAACGGTATCGCCATCGGCAGCGCCTTCTACTGTTCCGGTTACGGTGTAACCTTTGTTTCCGCTGTTACAAGCTGCGAATACGGCAGCGGCAGCGAGCAGGTAAGTTAATTTTTTCATTGCTTTGTTCATTTAATAAATAAATAGTTGCAGCAAAGATAATAATAAAAAATCCTCACCGGCATAACCAATGAGGATTTTATGTTTTTTGTCCCTTTTTACAAGGATAGCTCTGCTTTTTATTCAGCAGCAGCTTCTGCTGCGGGAGCTTCTTCAGCCGGAGCTTCGGTTGCTTCTTCTGCAGGTGCTTCAGCGGCAGCCTTAGCAGCTTCTTCAGCAGCTTTCTTTTCGGCCAGTGCCTTAGCTTTCACTTCATTTACTTTCTTTTCAGCTTCCAGACGTGCTTTGGCTTCAGCTTTCTTAGCTTCTTCTTCCTTAGCTTTCAGAGCAGCCAAACCGCTTTGTTTGTTGTTCTTCCAAGCTTCGAATTTAGCTTCTGCTTCTGCTTCGCCGAATGCGCCTTTTGCTACACCGCCAAGAAGGTGTTTCTTCATGTAAACGCCTTCGCGAGAGAGGATGTTGCGAACAGTGTCGGTAGGTTGTGCACCTTTCAATACCCAGTCAAGTGCGCGGTCGAACTTCAAATCTACTGTGGCAGGATTGGTGTTAGGGTTGTAAGTACCAATCTTCTCAATAAATTTACCATCACGTGGTGCTCTTACGTCTGCAATTACGATAGAGTAGAAAGCATAGCTTTTACGTCCATGTCTCTGCAATCTGATTTTTGTTGCCATTTAAATAAATGTTTTTAGTTAATGATTTGAATTATGCTGCTATCTCGTAACAGCGGGCGCAAAGATACGCTTTTTTTCTTTTGATTGACAAAGAGTTTGCCTGATATTTTCATTATCGTGCCATAAATGCGTTTCTGTGTGAAAGACGGATGTGATTGTGTCCTGTTCTTTAAAATGTCTCCCTGCCGTGCCCGGCTGTAATCTGCTTAAATTTCACTTTTTCAACAAATTAACCCTATAGGTATTATCCTCTTATTTGTCCCCTCTCATTTTTTCCCGATTTCATTGTTTCCACGTAATTTTGCCTTATCCGACAAACGATAACATATCAGGAACAAACGGACCTATGTTGTCTTTGCCGGCAGACGAAAACTTTTAATACTAACACTAAAAACAGATTTGTAACAATGAAGAAAATTACAGCAATTTCAGTTGTTTCCCTGCTTTTACTCGCTTCCTGCGGCGGCAAGGGAAAGGATGCCGCTTCCATGGATTATGGATTGGAAGAAGCAAACGAGGTAATATCCTATTACAACACAAGCATCGACATCACCAAGAAAATGGTGGACATGGGAGAGATCTCCAAGATTATCGATTATATGCAGAAAAACGGTAAGACTCTTGTAGCGCCCGTTGTTATCCGCACGCCGGTTTCCGCAACAGACACGACTGCTTTATTGAACCCCGGCGATTGCTTCCCGTCCTCGGCTGCCGACAGTCTGAAGATGTACTACCGTCGTTTCTTCGATGTGTCCAAGCGTCTGTATGCCAATTATGATGCTTACCGCGCCTACATCAAGGCCGAAGACTATAAGGACGACAACTATGCCAAAGGTAATGAAATCTGTAAGGAAGAGAAAGAGTTGGCAGAACAGATTCCCGGACTTCGTTCCCAAATCTATGCCCTGCTTACTCCCTATGCCGATAAAGCCGAAGAGGCCACACTGATGGATAATCCGCTGAAGGACCATATCCTTGCCGGAAAGGCTTTGATTTTTGAGATAGAGAAGACTTTGGAACTCTATTCGCCCGAAGCCAAGAAGGAAGATTTGCAGGCTGCTTACAATGCTGTCAACGCCAAGAAAGAGGCAGCTTCGAAGTTGGAGAAGAAAGCGGATTTCCAGAGTGAGATGTCGAACTACGATAATTTGCTGAAGTATGTGGACAAGTTCCTGGGAGAACTCCGCAAGCAACTGCGCGACGGAAAGTTCACCGAGGATGGTTATAATGATTTAGTATCCGAATATAATGACGTAATCAGCCGTTACAATAGTTTTATAAACTGATCGGCGTTCGGAATACAGCCGGTGTCCGGGAAGAACTATGAGTATCTTCCCGGATACCTTATTAATATGGCGAGTACGGCACAGGCTCCCATGCAGAACGGGTAGTACAGATTGCCTATGATGCTGAGCGGCGAGATGCCCGCCAGTCCTGCGGCTATCAGCATTTGTG